>ERZ827168.2855-NODE-2855-length-18896-cov-9.119739_pt1 | contig 18896 bp, 20 predicted proteins | sample MGYA00519868_ERZ827168 | MGnify/ENA primary metagenome ERZ827168 (study PRJEB31778, sample SAMEA3449271) | human gut metagenome | biome: human gut; feature: human-associated habitat; material: faeces | place: United Kingdom | collected 2010/2012 ...
GAGTCCTTGCGATGAATAAAACCCCCACCACCCTTATCATTATGGACGGCTTCGGTCTGAGCGATGAGGTCAAGGGCAACGCCGTGCGCGGCGCAAACACGCCCGTGCTTGACCGTCTGAACGGCGAGTACGCGCATACGCAGCTCTCCGCCTCCGGTCTGGACGTGGGCCTGCCCGCCGGTCAGATGGGCAACAGCGAGGTCGGCCACACCAACATCGGCGGCGGCCGCGTGGTCTTCCAGGACCTGCCGCGCATCTCCCGCGCCATTGAGGACGGCACCTTCTTTGAAAATCCCGCCTACAACGCCGCGATGGACGCCTGTCTGGAAAAGGGCACGGCGCTGCACCTCTACGGACTGCTCTCCAACGGCGGCGTACACTCCACCGTGGAGCACGTCTGGGCGCTTTTGAAGATGGCCGGCATCAAGGGCCTCAAGCGCGTGTACCTGCACTGCTTCCTCGACGGGCGCGACGTCTCCCCCACCTCCGGCGCGGACTTCGTCGCCGAGGCGCAGAAAAAGTGCGCCGAGCTCGGCGTCGGCAAGATCGCGACCGTCATGGGCCGCTACTACGCCATGGACCGCGACAAACGCTGGGACCGTCTTGAGCGCGCCTACGACGCGATGGTCTACGGCGAGGGCATCCAGAATCCCGATCCCGTCGCCGCCATCCGGGAATCCTATCAGAACGGCGTGACCGATGAATTTGTGGAGCCCGTCGTCTGCGACAAGGAGGGCACCATCTCCGACAACGACGCCATCATCTTCTTCAACTACCGCCCCGACCGCGCCCGCGAGATCACCCGCGCCTTCGTCGATCCCGCGTTCGACGGCTTCCAGCGCGAGTATTTCCCCGTCACCTACGTCTGCAACACCGAGTACGACGCCACGATGCCGAACGTGCTCGTCGCGTTCCCGCGCATCACGATCCATAACGGCCTCGGCGAATACCTCAGCAAGCTCGGCCTGACGCAGCTGCGCATCGCGGAGACCGAGAAGTACGCCCATGTCACGTTCTTCTTCAACGGCGGCGTTGAAGCGCCCTACCCCGGCGAGGACCGTGTGCTCGTCGCCTCTCCCAAGGTCGCGACCTACGACCTCCAGCCCGAGATGAGCGCCTACGAGGTCACGGAAAAGTGCGTCGAGCGCATTGAGTCCGGCGCGTATGACGTCATCATCCTCAACTTTGCCAACTGCGACATGGTCGGTCACACCGGCAACTACGACGCCGCCGTCAAGGCCGTCGAGACCGTGGACGAGTGCGTCGGCAGGGTCGTGGACGCGACGCTCAAGATGGGCGGCATCGCCATGATCACCGCCGACCACGGCAACGCCGAGCAGATGCTGCAAAGCGACGGCGTGAGTCCCATGACCGCGCACACCACGAATCCCGTGCCCTTTATCCTCTGCGGCGCGGGCAACGAGCTGCGCGAGGGCCGCCTTGCCGACATCGCCCCCACCATTCTCGACGTGATGGGGCTCGAAAAGCCCGAGGAGATGGACGGTCAGAGCCTTATCCTCCGCTGAGCGCATAAGTCTTCTCAAAATCAGCCATACTTCGGTATGGCTGATTTTTTATTTTTCAGGAGGTCATGCGATGAACCGCTCCATCGTACACATTCACGCTCGCGAGATCCTGGATTCCCGCGGCAACCCCACGCTGGAAACGCAGGTAAGGCTGGAGGACGGCTCGCTCGGCGTCGCCGCCGTGCCGTCCGGCGCCTCGACCGGCGCGCACGAGGCCGTCGAGCTGCGCGACGGCGACCGTGCGCGCTACGGCGGCAAGGGCGTCCTGCACGCGCAGGCGCACGTCAACAACGAGATATTCGAGCTGCTGCGGGGCTTCGACGCGCGGCAGCAGGGCCCGCTCGATCAGGCCATGCGCGAACTGGACGGCACGGAGAACAAATCGAGGCTTGGCGCAAACGCCATCCTCTCCGTCTCGCTCGCGGCGGCCCGCGCCGCGGCGGTGAGCGAGGGGCAGCCCCTCTGGCGGTATCTCGGCGGTCAGAACGCCTGCACGCTCCCTGTGCCGCTGATGAACGTGCTCAACGGCGGCGCACACGCGGGCAACCCGCTCGACATTCAGGAATTCATGCTCGTCCCCGTCGGCGCGGACACCTTCCGCGACGCGCTGCGCATGGGCGCGGAAATTTACCACGCGCTCGGCTCGCTCGTCGATCATTGCGGCGTGGGCGACGAGGGTGGCTACGCCCCCTCGCTTGCAAGCCACGAGGAGGCGCTCGACCTGCTCTGCCGCGCCATTGAGACGGCCGGCTATCGCCCCGGCGCGGACGTGTACCTCGCGCTCGACGCCGCCGTTTCCGCGTGGTACGACGCAGGCTCCGACCGCTACCGGCTGCCGAAAAGCGGCACAATCCTCACACGCGAGGAGCTGCCGGCCTATTGGCAGGAGCTTGCGCGGCGCTATCCGCTTCTCTCGCTCGAGGACGGTATGGGCGAGGACGACGAAGCGGGCTGGCAGGCGCTGAGCGGTTCCCTTGGTGAAAGGATGCAGCTCGTCGGCGACGACCTCTTTGTCACGAACCCCGCGCGCATCGCCCGCGGGGTGGAGCAAAAGCTCGCCAACGCCGTACTCATCAAGCCGAATCAGATCGGCACGCTCACGGAGACCGTCGAGGCCGTCCGCGCGGCGCAGGCCGCGGGCTGGGCGGCGGTCCTATCCCACCGCTCCGGCGAAACGGAGGACAGCACCATCGCCGACCTCGCGGTCGCGCTCGGCTGCGCGCAGATCAAGGCCGGCGCTCCCTGCCGCGGCGAGCGCACGGCAAAGTACAACCGTCTGCTCGCCATTGAACAGGAACTCGGAGGAAACGCCCGCTACGCGGGCCGCGCGGCCTTCACGGTATTGCCTTAAAATTTCCCGAGAAATATGGTTTAGAAAAGGCTCCGACGGCGCACAATACCGTCAGAGCCTCTTCTATTTCGCAGCGCCCGCCACGCGGGCAGAAAGGACACGCTTATGAATGAACCGAAACGCCGCGCCGCGCGGCATTCCCTGACCGGGACGGGCTTATACATAGCCCTGTTCCTCGGATTGACGGCACTCGCCGTCGCGGGCTATTGGATGCTGCTTCCCTCTTCTGCTGACAAAACACCGACCAATGTGACCAAACCGCCGGTCACGACTCCCATCACCGCGGAGCCGGTCACCCCGGACGTTCCCGAGGTCAAGCCGGAGGAGCCGGCCGAGCCGGTGCAGTCCGTTGTGGAGGTCACGGTCCTGGAAAAGGAGCCGGAGGCCACCGAGCCGGTCACGCCCGTCGCGCCGCGGCTCATTGTCTCTCCCCTGAGCGGTGAGACCGTCGCCGCCTTCAGCATGGACGAGCTCGCTTACAGCGAAACGCTCGCCGACTGGCGCACGCACGACGGCATCGACATCAAGGCGGACGCCGGCACGCAGGTGCTCGCCGCCAGCTCCGGCACGGTGCTCTCCGTCGCGGACGACGATCTGATGGGCACCACCGTCGTCATCGCGCACGACGGCGGCTACGAGACCACCTACTCCAACCTTCAGAGCGTCCCGACCGTCGCGCCGGAGCAGTACGTCTCCGCCGGACAGGTCATCGGCGCGGTCGGCACGACCTCGCTCGCTGAGGCTTCCATGTCGCCGCACCTGCACTTCTCCGTCACAAAGGACGGCGAGATCATCGACCCGCAGGAATTTCTCAAGTCCTGACAAAAGAGCCGATCCAACGGATCGGCTCTTTTCTTATATTCGCTTATCGGTAAGCCGTCAGCTGATCGCTTCACTCAGTCCGCGTCGGGCTTCGTAGCCTCCTCAAAGATCGCAACAGCCTCCGCGTTCGGGGCCTCGGTGAATCTCGCCACAAGATAGGCCGCGAGGAAGCTGACGATAAAGCCGGGAACGATCTCATACACACCCGTCGAGGCGGTGAGACCGCTCAGCAGCCAGCCGAGATCCACCACGAAGCCGGACACCACGCCCGCGACCGCGCCCTTGTAGTTGAAGCGCTTCCAGAAGAGGGAGAGCAGAATGGTGGGGCCGAAGGAGGAGCCGAAGGCGCCCCAGGCGTTCTCCACCATGTCCATGATGGCCTGCGCGCCGCTGCCCTTGGAGTTGGCGATGGCAAAGGCGATCAGGGAGAGGACGAGCACCAGCACACGGCCGATGAGCAGCGTTTCCTTCTCGCTCGCACCCTTGCGGAAGAAGGGCTTATAGAGGTCCGCCGTGAAGGAGCTGGAGGCGACGAGCAGCTGAGAATCCGCCGTGGAGATGGACGCGGCGATGATGGCTGCGAGCAGCAGACCGCAGATGCCCGCCGGGAAGAACTTGCGGGACATGGCGATGAAAACGAGCTTCTGGTTGCCGTGGGTGAGCAGCTCCTCGCCCATGATCATGCGCCCGAAATAGGCGATCATAACGGCGGAGAAGAGGGAAATGACGACCCAGATGATGGCCACGATAGAGGACTTCTTGATCATCGAGGGCTTCTCGATGGACATGAAGCGCACAAGGATGTGCGGCATACCGAAGTAACCGAGACCCCAGCCGAGGCCGCTGACAATGTCCTGCCAGCTCGCGTTGAAGATGCCGCCGCCGAAGGCGCACTGCGTCACCGCGCCGGTCGCAGCGTCGGTATACTCATAGACCGTCTCCAGTGCCGTGGGATCAAGCAGCTCGCTGTGGCCGAAATAGACGACGATAGGCACCAGCATCAGCGCCGCCATCATCAGAAGGCCCTGGAAGAAATCCGTCCAGCACACGGCGGCGAAGCCGCCGAAGAAGGTGTAGGCCACGATGATGAGCAGGAAGGCGAACATGGCGATCTTCGGGGAAATGTCCGGGAAGAGCGTGGTAAACACGGAGGTGCCCGCCACCAGCGCGGAGGCCACATAGATCGTGTAGGCAAAGAGGAAGATGAGCGCGCACACGAGCTGCAGCGCGCGGGAATCGACCGCGAAGCGGTTCGTCAGGTACTGCGGGAGCGTGATGGAATCGTTCGCCGCCTTGGAGAAGGTGCGAAGGCGCTTGGCGCACAGGATCCAGTTGGCCGCCGTACCGATGGCAAGGCCGATGCCGATCCACATCTGGCCGAAGCCGAAGGCGAGGATCGAGCCGGGCAGGCCCATCAGCAGCCACGCGGACATATCGGACGCCTGCGCGGACAAGGCGGTGACCCAGGGGCCCATGGAGCGTCCGCCGAGGAAGAAGTCCTCCGAATTTTTGTTCGTGCCGTTGAAGTAGAACACCAGCGCCACGCCGAGCAGGATAACAAAGTACGCGATAAATGTTGTGATCTCCCAGTTCATAAGCTTTTGTCCTTCCGTCTTTCTGTTTGAGGCAGATACCTTATGGAAAAGCCGCACGAGGCAAAATAAAACAAGAGGGGCACAACGAATGTCGTGCCTCTCTTGTGCTCCCGGTCGGTCCATGATCCGTCCGCCGGCAGCCGCCGGCAGATAAACATACAGCTTTTCACGACAATATCAATTTAATATTAAATGCCAAATGGCGTGATTTGTCAAGGGATGTTCCGGAAAATTGTTGCGTTTCTGCACGCCAGGGCTAAAGCTGCACTCATCCAGCCGCAGTCCGAGCGTGAAGCGGTCCTGACGGGCCGTGAACCGCCGCAGGGCAATGAGGACGATCTGCGAGAGCCGCAGGGGTGTGAGGCTCCCGTGCAGGCGGTGCCAGCCATCGTCCAGTCTGTTCCTGAAACCACATCCGTATTTAGCGTTGGACAAAGCGGATGGCATAGCTACCCTCACGCTTGGAACGGTCGAACCACCGCCTTGGGCGCGCAGCAGAGACACCAGGTCGGTATTCTGCGCCCGCGCCTTTTCCTCCGGCGTGAAATAGATAAATTTAGCCATTCTTTTTCTCCGTATGGATCGATGTAGTCCCTCTTGCCGCCAGAGGGACGCTGTGGTACAATTTCTCTCCGTGATATTCTGTGAGAGAAGGAAGAAGCAAATGAACCAGAAAGAACTCAACGAGATCCGCCGGCGCTTCCGGCTCGATAAAAATAACTTCAGCCGCATCTTCGGCTGCTATGTCAACTCCAACCGCGAGGTCATCTCGTGGATCGACGCCTCCCTCGGCCTCATGCGGCAGGAGGAGCAGGAGATGTATCTGGGGCTGCTCAAAAAGACGCTCTCCGGCACGCTGGGGCGCAACCTCATTGACATCGAATTCTCCACCGCGCAGGTCGCGGACAGCGACGAGCACCGCCTGCTCCAAACCCTGCGCCAGACGGAGTGCAAGGATGCGAACGCCCGCGAAACGCTCTGCCGCAAAATTATTGAATCTCTGAGCATGGGTGAGACGAACTATCTCATTCTCCTCGCCGCCGACGCCTATGATGTTCCTTACCGCGGCAAGGATGACGAGCTGCAGGCGGACGCCTCCGGCGACGTCTACAAGTATTTTGTCTGCGCCATCTGTCCTGTGAAGGCGCCGACGCTCGAGCTGCGCTACGACACCGACGAGAACTTCTTCCACCCCAGCTCCACCGGACATATTGCCCTTGCGCCCGAGCTGGGCTTCCTCTTCCCCGCCTTCGACGACCGCGCGGCGAACATCTACAACGCGCTTTTTTACAGCAAGAATGTCGAGCTCATCCACGAGGAGGTCATCGACGCGGTGTTCCGTGTGGAGCCGCCGATGTCCGCCGTCGAGCAGAAAAATGTGTTTGATACCGCGCTCGCTGATACGCTTGAAAAGGATTGCAGCTACGATGTAGTGCAGTCCGTCCACGAGCAGCTGCGCGGCCGCATTCAGGAGCATAAGGAGAACCGCGACCCCGCGCCGCTGGAGCTGACGGTCGGCGACGTCGGCGGCATCCTGTCCGAGAGCGGCGTGAGCGAAGAGAAGGTCGAGAGCTTCCGCCGCGAGTGCGAGAAGCAGTACGGTGAGAATGCCGCGCTGAATCCGAAGAACATTCTTGGCACGGGCAAGTTCGAGATCACCACGCCGGAGGTGAAGATCACCGTCGCACCGGAGAACAGCTATCTCATCGAGGCCCGCATGATCGGCGGGCGCAGGTACCTGCTCATTCCCGCCGACGACGGCGTGGAGGTCAACGGCGTGAGCGTGAGCATTCCGAACGAGGAGCATAGCTGATCACAGAGCCGCAGCACCGGTCATCACCGATGCCGCGGCTCTGCACTATGTATACGATATCTCTTCATGATCGTCGGGCTTGTGTCCCATGGCAAGGCGTTTGCGTTGGAGCTCACGGCGGCGCTTGCGGTCGATCCGCAGGCCATAGATCGTACCGTCAGCCTTGCTGTTGTCCTCGAAGATCCTGCCCATGTGGTGAAGCATCTGCACGACCGAATCGCCAAGGGTGAGCGAGCGGTATACCGCATCTCTTTTTGCTACCCTGCTGTCGGGCGGTACATCCGTCTCCTGTTCCGGCGTGTCGTTGGTCGGTTCGCCGGTATTCTCTTCCGCACCATTCGATGTGTCCGTCTTTTGCGCAGATTCGTGGTACACCGGCACGTCATTCCTTGGACGCGGGTCAGGATCTATCGGTGCCGGGCTCTCTCCTGCACGGGCTGTTCTTTCGCTTGCCTATGGGACATTGGACACGCGCCAACGCGGAGATTTGCTTACTTGCTGTTAGGGGCCATCCGAAGCGACAAGCGAAGGACGTCCATCAGGTCATTATTTCTCATGTGGAAGAACACAGTAAAAAGCCAGATGAGGTAAGGGAACGAATCGAGAGACTTATGGGGGATGTGCCGCGCATTGAGTTATTTGCCCGTCAGAAAGCTGATGGCTGGGACGTTTGGGGTAATGAGGTCATCAATGATGTGGAACTGACAACGTAACACATCTCACCATAGCACCGACAGAACGGACAGCGCGCCTATGGCGCTGCTGTCCGCGCCAGCATGGAATTTTGACGGCAAAATTCCGCTGGTTAGGGGATACCCCCTAAAACCCCACACCATTTCAAAAGCTGTCTCAAATTGAGACGGCTTTTTGCGTAAAGGAGGCGAGCTTTTGCGAACGACCTATAAAAAGCTGACACTTCGCCTGACCGAGACGGAGTACCGGCATCTGTGCAAACAGGCCGAGATCACCGGACTAAAAAAAGAGCCGTTGCTCCGAAAGCTGATTGTTGGCACAAATCTCCGACCACGCCCGCCCGATACTTATGTTGCACTGCTGCGGGAGCTATCCGCTATCGGCAATAACGTCAACCAAATCGCACACGCCGTAAATGCAAAAAAGGACGTTTCCGAGGGCGAGATCGACGAAGCGCTCCGTCTTGTGCGCCAGGCATGGCGGCTTGTAAAGGACAGCTTTTAATGGCCTACACCAAAATCCTCGTTATCAGCAATCGGCTGGACAAGTGTATAGACTATGTGCAGAACGAGGAAAAGACCGCGCTGGAGGCCGCTATCGACTATGCGATGAATCGGGCCAAGACGGAACGGACCTGTTATGAAAGCGCGATCAACTGCGACAAGGCACGGGCCTACGAGGATATGCTGGTAACAAAGCAACGGTGGGGCAAGGAGTATCGCAAGCGGAAAGGGTATCATATCATCCAGTCCTTTGTGCCTGGGGAAGTTACACCCGATGAAGCTCACGCGGTCGGCGTGGAGTTTGCACACCGGCTTTTGAGCGAACGCTACGAAGTCATCGTTACAACGCATTTGGACAAGGCGCATCTTCATAACCACATCGTTTTCAACGCCGTATCCTTTTTGGATGGCAGGATGTATTTAGACCGCCTCCGTGATTATTACGGCGAAAATGGTGTCGGCATTCGCGGTACGTCTGATGCGATCTGCCGCGAACACGGCCTGTCCATCATCGCGCTGAGCGAGACGGCAAAAGGCTCTGTAGAGCGTAATGAGTGGGAGGCTGCCCGAAAGGGCAAGGCCACGCTGCGCGACAGCGTGCGGGCCGACCTCGACGCCGCGCTGCTGTCCGCTCCCAGCTATTCCGCCCTCTTGACGCAGCTTCGCCGCATGGGTTACGCCGTCAAAGCGGGGCCGAATGTGAAGCACACGGCTGTCCGTATGCCGAACGGCCAACGGTTTATCCGTTTAGACAGTCTCGGCATTGGATACAGCGAAGCGGACCTGAAGCAGCGCATTTCCCAAGCGCCTGCCGTTAATAAGTGCTCTGCGACGGAGAATGCAGAGCCGCTACATAAGGCACAAAGGCGGTATCACATGGCGCATGGCAAAATCTATAGGCATCGTGCTTTGACCGGATTTCATGCGCTCTACATTAAATATCTGCTCCTTTTGCGCGGACCGCAAAAGCACCGCAAGCGGCGCGCTGTTCCCTACGCCATCCGGCGAGAGCTATTGCAGCTTGACCGCTATCAGGAGCAGTTTTTATATTTGCAGAAAAACCACATCGAAACAGCGGAACAGTTATCCATGCAATATGACGCTCTCCAAGCGGAAATTGACGCACTGGTAGAAAGACGGGCCACCCTCTATCGGTGGCGTAGGGCCGGAGGGGAAGGTGCAGATGCGCAAATCGCAGCGCTCACGGAACGGCTGCGGCAGCTGCGACGCGAGTTGAAGCTATGTACGCGCATGGAAAGTGATATTCCGAAACTGCGGGAGCAGATCAAAGCATCTCGCACCAAGCATCCACAGGAAGAGATCGAAAAAGAAAGGGGGAAAGCAGATGGAAGGCACCGAAGCCGCTGACCTGATGATCCGCGAGGGAATCCAACTGACCGAGGCAAGCATTCGTCTTATGGCAGCAGGGAGCAAAAACCTTGCTGCTTTCTTATTTGCCCTTGCCCGCGACCGCAAAAAGCTGATGGGGAAAACCAGCATGGCGCATTTGCTGCGCGAGGGCAAGGAACTGAAAGTTTTCCGCATCCGCGCCGAGGACATGGACGAATTTAAGCGGTATGCAAAGCAGTACGGCGTTTTGTTCGCCGGTGTCAGAGATACAAAGCTCGATGATGGCACCATCGACCTCATCACGAACATTGATTACGTTTCGCAGGTCAATCGCATGATGGAGCGCATGGGCTATGTCGCACCGAGCAGAGACGCGGCGACCACAAAAAAAGCCGTCCCCCGCGCTCCGCAAGAGCACTCCTCGAACGAGCGCGGGAATACCTCGACGAACAGGCCGCAAATGCAGACGGATACGACTACTGAAAAGCCGTCTGTAAAAGGCCGTCTCGCCGCGCTGAAAGCTGCATCGGAATCCATGCGTGAAACCGGAAAGCAGCACACACCGCGCACCATACCACCGCGATAATAAAATAGGAAAGGAACCTCTACCATGTCTAATTTTTTGGAACAGCTTGTCAATGATAAGACCGCCAACGATACCCAGTGGCGGGAACAGATGCAGGCCGAGCGCGACAACACATCGGCTATGCAGACTGCCGGTATCAATGAGATCACCAGCAATCCCGAAGCCTACGGCTTGTACCTCGACTTGCAGGGCAACAACCCAACCTACAGCGCCGGCAACCTCGCCCTTGTTATGCTGCTCAAACCAGAGGCCACTGTGATCGGCACACGCGAGAGGTGGAAGCTCGCAGGGCGCAGCATTCTGGACAGCGAAGTGAAAAACAGCGTCAAAATTTTCGCACGCTCACCGACTGGCAAGGGATATATCCTTGCCGACGCCTACGACGTTACACAAACCGCAGGCAGACCTATCAAGCAAATTGCGTTAGAAGATGGCAGCAAAGCGATGGAGGAAGCAACAAAGCGTCTGCTGAACTTCTCTGTCGCACCACTCGCCATCAAAAAAGAGATGGAAATGCCTGCCTATTATGACGGCTATTTTCTCCATCTGCGGCGGCATCGTACAAACGGTGATGGGCCGGATCGGAGCGATGAGTGCAGCCAGTGTGACGCTGCCGGAGGAGATCATCACAGCGATTGAGGACGTAGGCTTTTTACAAAGCATCCCCCTATGGCTTGTCTCGCTGCTGGGGAATCTCTTCATTACGGCTATGTCCTTTATTTTGATTATGACCGTGTATGGACGTTTCTTTCGCTTGTATATGTTCACTGCATTGGCGCCTCTCCCGCTTGCGGCATTCGCCGGTGAGGAAACGAGCTTTGCAGGACTGGCTTTTATTAAGTCCTACATTGGCGTATGTATGGAGGGTGTCATAATCGTGCTGGCCTGCCTGATCTTCACGGCCTTTGCCTCTGGCAGCGAGCCAGTCATTGATACGTCCCTGTCAGCCGTCAGCATGAGCTGGAATTATATCGCTGAAAGTATTTTCAATATGCTGGTCCTGCTCTCGCTCGTCAAGGGCGCAGACCGCATCGCCAAAGAGATGTTCGGCGTGTAGACAGACTTGTAAGCGAATATGAAAATACAAGATTTCATAAAATAAGAAAGGTCTTGACAATATAGGATTTAACCCATATACTAAATATAGGATAAATCCCATGTCAAGGGAAGGTGCTGCGAAGATGCAGAGCTATGAAGTAATCTTTTATGATTTGGAGGATGGGACGGAGCCTGCAAAGGAATTTCTTCTCAGCCTTGATGTGAAGATGCGAGCTAAGATGCTCCGAACCATTGACCTGCTTGCCGTCAACGGTGTCGAGCTGCGTGAGCCGCACTCTAAACCGCTTGACGATGGCATCTTTGAGCTGCGGGCAAAAGTCGGCTCAGATATAACAAGAGTGCTCTATTTCTTCATGGTCGGTAAGCGAGTGATCCTGACCAATGGATTTGTCAAGAAAACAGTAAAGACGCCGCCTGCGGAGATTGCGCGGGCGAAACGCTATCGGGCCGAGTACCTCGGCAGGAAGGACGGGCAGCATGAGTAAGTATAGTGATTTTCTTACGGAACAGCTCAAAGACCCTGCGCTGAAAGCGGAATACGATGCGCTGGAGCCAGAGTTTTCGGTCATTCAGGCCATGATCGACGCGCGCAAGGCGGCCGGTTTGACACAGAAACAGCTTGCCGACAAGACTGGCATCGCACAGTCCGACATCAGCAAACTGGAAACCGGCAGTGCAAATCCGTCTCTGCGGACACTGCAACGTCTCGCACAGGGGATGGGCATGAAAATGAAGATCGAGTTTATTCCCTTTGCGGGATAATCGGAGCATAAGGAAAGGCGGGCATCAGCCCGCCTTTTTCGTTATTCATCGTAGTGCGCGATGGGAATACCGCTGTGCAGCTCGAATGAACTGATGCTATGACCTTCTTTCCGTGCTTGCTCCAGCTCGTCCAAAAGGAGCCGCTGTGCGCGGCGCTCCATCCGTATATCCCGTACTACCGGACCGAGCCATGACGCGAGGACCAACAGGACCAATACCGCGAGGATTCCGTAATATGCAACATAGTGCTGCGCCACCCATGCGGGAAAGACCGCAAGGCCGACTACCAAGTAGAGCAGCACCGGCAGAATATGGAGCTTCGCAAGCAGACGCAGCGTGAGCTTCAGGCATACCAGTATGGCGACAAGAGCAAGAAAGGCAAGGACTATTTGTTGTAATGCGGTCATTTCAGACACCCCCTTTTGTGATACTTATATTATCTCATAGCCTGAAAAGGCTGTCAAAAAATCAAATCGACACGTCGAAACCTGTCTCAAATTGAGATGGGTTTTTCATTTGTGGAGGATCGAATATGGAAATCAAAATCCCGAAAGAAGTACGGCGGCACAAGGAAACGATATTCTTCGGCTTGAGTACACGCCAGTTCCTTTGCGCGCTGCTTGCCGTGTGTGCAGCGGTCGGCGTTTACTTCGCATTGAAGGATACCCTTGGCCGTGAGACGGCAAGCTGGGTCTGCATTTTGGCCGCGGCGCCGCTCGCGGCCGCAGGCTTCTTTCAGTACAACGGCCTGACGCTGGAAGCCTTTCTATGGGCCGTCATTAAATCGCAGCTGCTTTGTGCTGCACCGCGAAAATTTGAAGCGAGGAGCATCTATCAGGATGCCCTGCATGACAAGGAGAAGTACGACCATGATTAAGACATTGATTGCAGCCAATCGCAGTGAACGGGAAGCCTTTCGTGTTCCCCGCAGCGTCCAGCAGAGCATCCCTATACATCGAATTTATAAGGGCGGCATCTGGAAGGTCGGGAATAAGTATAGTAAGACGTGGCAGATCACCGACATTAACTATGCTGTCGCATCGCATGAGGATCAGGAAAAAATGTTCCTTGCTTATGCTGCCGTCCTTAACTCACTGCCGACGGACGCAACGACCAAAATCACCATCAATAACCGGCGCATGGACATGGCAGATTTTCGGCGCACAGTGCTCCTTTGTGAGCGTGGGGACGGGCTGGACGAGTACCGGCATGAGTATAACGCCATGCTGACGGACAAGGCCGACGAGAGCAACAATCTCTTACAGGACAAGTATATTACCATCTCTGTGTGCCGAAAAGACATTGATGAGGCTCGCGCCTTTTTCGTGCGCGCGGATGCTGACCTTGAAAAGAGCCTGAGCGGTCTGGACAGCACGGCCAAGGCCCTGAACAACTACGAACGGCTTCGTATCCTGCATAATGCCTTTCGCCCTGGGGAGGAGCAGTTCTTCCGCCTTGACCTCACAGAGACGATGCGCAAGGGGCATGACTTTAAGGATTATATCTGCCCTGACGGGCTGTGCTTCAAGTCCGGCCATTTTGAAATGGGCGGCAAGGTCGGGCGCGTCCTGTTCCTGCGCGAATATGCAAGCTACATCAAAGACAGCATGATCTCCGAGCTATCTGACTTTTCCCGCGACCTCACGCTGTCCATCGACCTTCTCCCGATCCCGACCGATGAAGCCGTGCAGGAGATACAGGCCCGCATTTTAGGGATCGAATCCGACATTACACGATGGCAGCAAAAGCAGAACGCTAACAACAATTTCTCCGCAAGCATCCCCTACGAGCTGGAGCAGCTTCGCGGGGAAACCAAGGAGTTTTTAGACGACCTGAGTACACGCGACCAGCGCATGATCTTTGCCAATGTCACGCTCGTCCATATCGCGGACACGCTGGAGCAGCTGGATGCCGGCACCGAAACGCTTTTGTCCGTAGGTCATAAATATCTCTGTCAATTTGCTGTTCTGCGCTACCAGCAGGAGGATGGATTGAATACAGTGCTGCCCTACGGCCTGCGCCGCATTAAGACCATTCGCACCCTGACAACGGAAAGCGCTTCGGCTCTGATGCCGTTTCGCGTGCAGGATATTCAAGACGCTGGCGGTATCTATTACGGCGTCAACAGCGTGACGCATAATCTTATCCTGTGCAATCGCAAGCAGCTTTTGAATGGCGGCGGCTTTATTGCTGGTGTATCGGGCAGCGGAAAGTCAATGGCCGCAAAGGGCGAGGTCATCAATATCGCGCTGGCCTCACCGGAGGACGATATTCTGATCGTCGATCCGGACGGAGAGTATGCGCCGCTCGTCCGCGCCCTCGGCGGTACGGTTCTGAAGGTATCCGCCAACAGCCCAAATCATATCAACGCTATGGCGATCAATGCCGACTATGCCGGTGAGGACGATCCCGTGATGCTCAAGTCCGAATTTGTGCTGTCCCTCTGCGACGAGCTGATGGGGAGCGGCAGGCTCGGCCCGCAGGAGAAGTCCATCCTTGACCGATGTGTGGCATTGGTCTATCAGGACTACCTGCGCGACTATGCCGGTGATCCGCCTACGCTGCGTGACCTTCATGCCGTGCTGCTTGATCAGCCGGAGCAGGAGGCGCAGAGTATTGCCCTTGCGCTGGAGCTGTTCACAAAGGGAAGCCTGAACATCTTTGCCCACCAGACAAACGTGGACCTGTCCAGCCGCATTCTCTGCTTTGATATATTGGAGCTGGGGAAGCAACTCCGGTCCGTCGGAATGCTTGTCATGCTCGATGCCATTGTCAATCGCGTGACCGCCAATCGGCAAAAGGGCAAGCGGACATGGATACTCATTGATGAAATTAGACTCTTTTTTGCCAGTGAATACAGCAGCAGCTTTTTGGAAAGGTCCTGGCTCAACTTCCGTAAGTACGGCGGTCTGCCGACCGGCCTTATTCAGAACGCGGAGAAGTGCCTGACGAATGAGACGGCCCGTTTCCTGTTCGGCAACAGCGAGTTCCTTATTATTCTGAAGCAATCCCCTGCCGATCTAAAGCTCCTAAAGCCGTTGCTTGACATTTCCGACACGCAGGCGAGTGCGGTAAGGACGGCAGAGGCGGGCTGCGGGCTTATCAAGTCCGGCAATACGATGATCCCATTCAAGAACCAATTTCCGCAAAATACACAGCTCTATCGTCTTATGACGACCAAGCCTAATGAAAAGTTTTTATAAATGGAAAGAGTGATTGTAATTAGCTGTCTATAAAGCATTTTTATGGAAAAAACTTGCGATAATAATTGCATGGATGTCTCCTTTCAACGACAATAGACACACCACCTTGAAAGGAGAGTGTGTCTATGATTACAAACAATTTCAACAAAGAGCTTCGGGGTATTTCAGATGCATTACGTGATTTGGGGTACACTGACAGCACCATCGGGCTGCGTCAACGCTATTGGAAAGAGTATTGCTTTTTCCATGGAAGTCTCGACATTGATGAAGCGTCAATGGATGAGTTTCTGCTGAAAAACTACGATATTCAGAGTGGGAACATCAATGTTTCCAAACGACAGTATGAGGTAAGAGCCGCACTTCGCAACTTGCTGGAATATCGCCGTTATGGAAAAATCAGAAACTATCATACGCCGTGGTTCAAGGATTTGCCGTGGGTTGAGTCTTTCCGAGCTATAACGGAAAATTTCATCTCGCATCTGCGGAGTCAGAACAGCAAGCCGGAAACCATCGTCAATTATGAGCGTACACTAAAACGCTTTACCAACCATCTGCATGATGTGGGCGTAGACTCTTTCAGAGATATGACACCAGAGCATATTTCCTCTTTTTTATCTACGTCTATCCCGGATATTGTCAGAAATCTGCGTGCCACGCTTTGCCATCTGCGTGTCTTCTTCCGGTATCTCTACCTAAATGAATTCACAAAGGATGACTTGTCTCTTTTTATTCCAAAGTCCAACGTACTGCTGAAGCGGAAACACATTCCGTCTACTTGGACCAGAGAAGATATTGATAAAATCCTGGCTTGCATTGATTTAGCCAGTCCCGTCGGTAAACGGGATTACGCAATCATTCTGCTGGTTGCCCGGCTTGGAATCAGGGTCAGCGATGTGATTCGATTGGAATTTGACAATATAAAGTGGGAAAAGAATTGTATTCAGATCTCGCAGTACAAGACAAATGAGCCATTGGTTCTTCCTTTGTTTGAAGATGTCGGGCAGGCAATTATTGACTATGTGAAGAACGGGCGTCCCACATCTGATTTGAAGCTGGTGTTTATTACACATAAACCGCCATTTCAAAAATTCAGTGACAACAATCACCTCTACGGTATGTTTAACAAGTATCTGTATAAGGCGGGCATTGAGGTCACGCCGGAGAAAAATCACGGGATGCACACACTTCGGCACAGCCTGGCCAACGAACTTCTAAGGAAAGAGATTCCGCTTCCGGTTATTTCGGAAATTCTCGGTCACAAAAGTCTGGAGACCACTATGCAATATTTACGCACAGATACGGAGCAGCTGCGGTGCTGTACTTTAGTGGAGGGTGAAAATTATGCAGTCACCACCTAAACCGTATGTTTTTGAAAGCGATCTCGCTCTGCTGCTGTCGGAATTTGTTGCGGAAAAACAGCGATTGGGATTCAAATACAACAGTGTTGAAGCATATTTGAAGAGCTTCGATACCTTTCTCCTAAAGAAAGACTGCAAAAGTTCCCTGAGCAAAGAGCTTATGCTTGAATGGATAGCGCCGAAAGCACACCAAAAATCCACAACGATTGAACACCGCATCTATATCATGCAGCACCTTGCTGATTTCTTGAACCGCAGAGGTTTTTCCGCATATCGAATTCCATCTGAACTGATTCCAAGAAAAGTGCATGACTTTGTTCCTTATATTTTTACCTATGATGAGATTACGCGAATCTTAGCAGTCGTTGATGGGTTTCAGTTCAACAAGTGCAGTCCAAAGCGCCATATCGTCTATCCTCTGTTGTTCCGTGTCCTATGTTTTTGCGGACTTCGCATTTCTGAGGCGTTGAATCTAACTGTGGGTGATGTTCATTTCGAGGATGGTTTCTTTCTCCTGCGAAACACAAAAACAAGTCTGGATCGCCTCATTCCGCTGGATGACAATTTGAGGGCACGCTTTATGGCGTACAGTGAACAGATGGGTTTTCTCAGAAAAGATGAATACTTTTTTCCTTCACCGGCTGGTTCCAGATACAGTCTCGCAACAATGGACACAACGTTTAGGGATATTCTTTTTAGGGCTGGTATTCCATACCGCGGCAAGGGAAAAGGTCCACGGCTGCATGACTTGAGACATACATTTTGCGTACACAGTCTACAAAAGCTGACAGCGCATGGTGAGGACCCTTATGCAGTACTTCCGCTGCTGATGACATATATGGGGCACAGAACCGTGCAGGCAACCAGCCAGTATATTCACCTCTCTGCCGAAAGTTTTCCAGCTATCTTGAAGCAAGCCGAAGCTTTGTTTGGCAACTTAATACCGTTGGAGGGCAACCCAAATGAAACATCCATCTGATTTCGCTATCTGTATTTCCAATTACCTTACAAAACACTTAGCAGGCGCAAGAAATCTAAGCCCCAATACCATAAAGTCATACCGGGACACCTTTTGCCTGCTCTTACTATTTATGAAGGAGATGAACAAAAAGATAGACAGGATTTGCTTAGCCGATATTGATGCCGACTTGGTTATTCACTTTTTGGATTGGCTGGAAGTGAACCGCGGGAATAGTGCTTCGACGAGGAATGTGCGGTTAGCTGCACTCCATGCGTTCTTCCGGTATGTGCAGTTCCAAAATCCAGAAATGCTGCTGCATTGCCAGCGCATTCTTGCAATTCCGATGAAGGAAACAGAAAAGAGATTTGTGGAATATCTGCCAGAACAGGTGTTGAGAGAGCTGCTTTCACTTCCGGACCAGACGAAAAAATATGGAATACGAGATACGGCGCTGCTATGTTTGCTCTATGACTCCGGTGCAAGAGTTCAAGAACTGATTGATCTCTCCTTGTTAGATATTCGTCTGGAAACACCAGCAACGATCCGGCTCTATGGCAAAGGAAGAAAAGTGCGTGTCGTTCCGCTTATGTCACAGACGGCAACCATATTGCAAAAGTATCTGAATATGTGGCATTTGGATGCTGCGCGGAAACCGGATGATCCAGTGTTTGTCAACCACCAAGGAAAGCGACTGACCCGACCCGGAGTCACTTATATTCTAAATAAATACATGGCGCAAGTTTCTTGGATGGAGGACAAAAAAGGGATTACTCCGCATGTTATCCGCCATTCCAAAGCAATGCACCTGCTCCGTGCGGATGTTGATCTTCATTACATTCGAGACTTTCTTGGACATGTGCAGATTGAAACGACTGAGGTTTACGCCCGTGCGGATGCGGAGATGAAGCGCAAAGCATTGGAAACCGCAAATCTCGATCTTCCAGCCGAACCCCAGACAAGTTGGCAGAAAGACCAAAGTCTGTTATCTTGGCTGCAATCGCTATGACGACGAAACAAAAATTTTTATCGAAAGACATTTGGGCAAGAACGGCTGAAACTCAGCCGTTCTTCGCATTTCTTTCCATTATTCAGAACTTTTCATTAAGGCGGGTCGTCATCAGTCGGTAAAGCTCCGTATTCTGCGGGAAGCGATCCACAAAAGGCAGAATCGTGTCGCCGTAAAGCAGCAGCCCCTCGCCCGCGTCGGACTGCTTGACATAAGAAAGCTGCCGCGCAGAAATACCCAGCTTTCTGGACAAAATCTCGCGGTCGCCCGGCGCCTGATTGAGCATCAGGATAAAGTCGCTGTTTTCA
>ERZ827168.2860-NODE-2860-length-18870-cov-4.210736_pt1 | contig 18870 bp, 10 predicted proteins | sample MGYA00519868_ERZ827168 | MGnify/ENA primary metagenome ERZ827168 (study PRJEB31778, sample SAMEA3449271) | human gut metagenome | biome: human gut; feature: human-associated habitat; material: faeces | place: United Kingdom | collected 2010/2012 ...
CGGGGTCTGCTCTCTCCGCTCGCAGCTCATTCGCGCTCCGCTTGAATTGACTCGCGGGCTCCGCCCCGTCTCGCCCCTTCGGGGTCTGCTCTCTCCGCTCGCAGCTCATTCGCGCTCCGCTTGAATTGACTCGCAAAAACATCAAACCGGCGGCACAAAGCGCGCAAAGCCGAAATATCCCGCCTCGCGCGCCAAAACAAAAGGGGAAAAAATGTACGTCGCCATAACCCCATGGAATCCGCCTCCGGCGCGATTGCGGAAATGAAAACGGGAACCGCCGAGGGCTGCGCGCGCTCGGCGGTTTTAGCGGACGGGAAAATATCCGGCTTTTAACGGAGGTTGAGAACCTGGACGTTGTATCTTGGCGACGACTTATTTGCGGGGTCGTACACCAGGAGCATGGTTCTGGAATCGTCGGGAATCGATACTATATTTTTATAGCACGCCACCCATTTGCCCTTTATCCGCTTTGCGATTTGGCATGTAATACCCTCGCCGTCCTTTTTCTTCGGAGAAAATATGAAGGATTTGCCGGGGCCGATCACGCTCGTCTGCCCGTTGATGTTAAACGCCACGGACTGGCGCGTCATATTCATGACGGCGAATTTATTTTTGGGCAGCTGCTGCGGGGAAATATTCATGGGATAGAAACGCGCATTGGAACCCGTTTTGAGCATGAGCGCGAACAAATCGCCGGAAGTTATAGGTATATCGAGAACTCCCGCGGAGGAAAAGTTTTCGTCCGCTTCCGGCTTCTCGGGGTTCGGCGGATTTTCCTTGCGCTTGGCAAACCTCATGCTTTTGGGCCCCTCGTATTTTATGGTCTTGATTTGACGGGGGGCTATGTTGAGTTCGTGCCACTTGCCGTCGGACTTGTACCAAAAGTTGGTGTCGTCCACAGCGGTCCTGCGCGATGATATTACACCCGTGCCGAAGTCGGGCATGGAAATGGAATTTGCAAAACTCCATCTGTAAATTTTGAGGGTCACGCTCACGTGTTCTTCGCCCGAAGGCTTTTCACCTTCCCCCTTTTGATCGTTCCGGTTGGCCGCCGTCGCCGCGCCTTGCGCCGGAGTCCCGGGCTGGGACGCGGGCGGGGTCTGGGCGTTCGCAAAAACCGGCAGCATGATAACCGCCGTTATTCGGAGTATGGATTTTACTGTCATGTACAAAAATTCCGTCGTGGAAAGGGGTAAAAAAACCGCGCTTTCACCCCGAAACGCGGGGGGAAAGCGCGGAAGATTGCACTATATTTCGCTGTCGTTAAGCCACCTGAACGACACGACCTTGAACCTTCTGCCGAGAGCCTTGTTGAGCTCGCTGAGTTCGTTTGTCATCTCGTTGAGGTAATCCCTCTTGGAAGTGATGGTCTTTTCCTCCTGATGACCCATTTCAAGCTCTCTTCCGGTCGTGTCCGTATCCTTCTGGCCCTCGTTCGAGACGAGAGTGTCGACATCTATGTATTCCGGCATTCTCTGAATGACCATCTCGCACCACGCCTTGCTTTCGACGCTGCCCGTAATCGAGTTCTTTATCTCGCCGTATGCCCTGATCTTGAAAGTATCGGAGCGGACGGTGAGGAATGAGCCGATTTTCGAGAGGATATCCTGCTGCATGAGGTATGCGGGCGCGCCGGTAGCCTGCGGGCCGATGGCGCCGCGCCAGTTTTCCCAGACTTTCTTGGGGTTGGCGAACGCGCTGTATCCCTCGGATTTCTTGATGGCGTCGGTCATATTGTTGTCGTCGTCGATGGATATGCAAAGCTCGTCGTGGAACGATGAGTTGATATTCGTGCTGTCGATGGCGGCCTGCAAAACGCCCTTTTGCATGTGCGTGACCTTGTGGGTCCCGCCCCTGTCGTCGTATTCCTTCGAGAGATTGTTCCTGTCGGCGTCCTCTTCTGGCATCGGCAGGGGATCCGCCGTAGTGCTCTGCCCGTTGAGGGAGTCGGTGTACCTCTGCTCGGCGGCGATATTGGAAACGACGCGGTTTACAAAATGGGACATTGAGTAGAAAGGCCCCCTGTCCTTGATGTGTTCGACTATCGCGCAGGCGAGCTCCTCGATTTCGTCCTCGGAGAGCGAGCGGTAGCCCTGCATGGCGGTCGGGGAGTCGATCTGGTCGCCCGCCTGGAAAGCCTCCGCCCTGAACGGGGCTTCCCAGCGCAGGAACGGAACCCTGTCGGGCTCGGAATTCGGGCTGCCGCTATACCCCTGGACTTCTTCGCCGTAGTGGATGGACAGTATGGCCTTCCACGCGTCGATATTCGTGGAATTGACGTTGAAAGGCCCGTTTATCCAAAACTTAGAGGCGTTTTCGTCAAACTGATCCTCGGTCTGAATGGAGTCGAGATCGCTGATTTTTATGAAATCGTCCTCATTGGAGGAAGCGTATTGCAGCCTCGGATTGAGCGGATAGGCGTTGCCCGGGTCGAGGCGGGAGGCGTACTGCCTGTCGTCCATGCGGTACGGGAGGGTCGAGAAGAAGTATTCGTCCCACAGAACATTGTTGAGGTGCCAGGACATGTCGTAGATGGCGTGGCGGTCCTCTTCAAAGTCGCTCTCGCGCTTGCCGTTCCAGTATCTGCTCTGCGTCCAGTTCGTCAGGCCTTCGTCGTCGCGCTGGTTGGCGCCGTCGAGCCACGCCACCTGATAGGAGCGGTCGGGAACCATGCGGCTCGGGCACAGGGAATTGCCTATTGCGAAGGGAGCCAGAATGGAGTCCGGATAGCCGAGATGGTAGGAATTGTTCCAATTCGACATATTGTTGCTCGTGGTATCCTGCATATCGTAATTGGACGGCAGGAACCACCCCACGCCGAACGACAGATTCGCGCTGGCGAGGTTGGCCGGATTGGAAACGACTTCCGTGCGCCTGAGAATATGGTGTATGGGCGCGGTTTCGGCGCCGATGGAATCCCTCATGCCGACGTATGCATATCCCTTTGTGGGCATATTTATATTGTAGCCGACATTGCTCATGCCGTCCCCGACGCTCTCGTCCGAAGAGTATATCTGGGAAGTGACCTGCATGTTGCTCGATATGCGGCCGAGGGTATTGTAGACAAACTTGCCGTCCGAAGTGGCCGTAGCGGTCTGCTCATTGGGAACATCACGCCCGCAGTACTCCTGGCCGAAGAACGTCGCGCGGATATCGCCGTTGACGAACAGCCTCCTGTTGAAGAAGGGCTGGGAACCGGGCGTGTTTTCGGCGTAGGGCTGGGCGAATATGATGCCGTAGGGAATGAGCGTGGTCTCGTCGCCGCCCGCCGTAATCTGGTCGTGGAGGGTTCTCTGGTAGCCGAAATCGGTGGATTCGACAACCCTGCTGTTGAGGTCGCCCTTCACGGATTCCGGAGAAGCGTCGCCGAGGAAGTCCTGCCCGTTGTTTATCTTCTGGCCGTACCACCTCCAATAGTTGGCGGAGTGTCTGCGCGGGTTGAGGGCCAGCCAGTTGATGTAATAGCGGGCGCGGAAAGCCTCGGAGCTCGTGTCGTCTCCGCTGGACTGCATTGAGGAAATGAAATCCTTTTCGGCGGCCACATCGTTGAGTTCCGCTATTCCGGACTGGTCGGTGCTGTAAAATTTTTCGAACGCGCGCAGCGAAGTCAGCCTGGAATTGTTGCGGATATGTCCGGGCATGTGGAAGTTGATGCGCGAGGTATCCGCGCTGCGCTGCCCCTGCGTGGCGCTGTATACGAGCGTCGGGTCGGGGAAGCTCTGGCGGGCGTTTCCGAGGAATATTCTGTACCCCCTGATTTGCGCCAGCATCGGGGAAAAGTTTGTATTCACGCCGCTTCCGGAGTTGTTGGTGGAACTCGGCATATTGTCAAACTTGAAGCCGTCGCGCTTCCAAAGCCAGACATTCAGCATCAGGTTCTTGTGGTATTCGCGCGGGCTGGGCTGGCGGTAGAAATACCTGTTGAGCCCTTCGGAAAGGTTCGGAAGCCTCTGGCCCGCCGCCTTGTAGTTGGGCATATACGCGTACATGCCGTAGCCTATGGGCGTCATGTTAGGGCCGGCATTGAGCGGGCGGGCCAAGGATCCGTTGCCATTGTGCCAGCCTGTGACATCCTGCATATCTATATAGTATTGGGATATGCTCGAAGGGGGAGTGTTGTTGTTCACGTCCCTCATGTTGTTCGTGTAAGCGGGGTTGCATACCGAAAATTTCGAGCCCGGGTTGAGGTCGAAGAGCACGTTCGCATAGCGCAGGGAGGAATAGTCCCAAGTAGAACCCGAGGAATATTTGAGGTAGTGTTCGGATTCCGGATGCGGGACGTCCAAATAGAAACACCCGCCGAAGGAGCCGACTTCCTCATAGGGCAGCATGAGCGCGCGGTCCTCATAAGGGGTTTCGTTCCTGCCCTGGTACTCTACTACGCCGTTGGGGCCTATCTCGTTCTGCTTGACGAGACTCGAAACGCCGGCGTTCTTTTCGGGATCCCCGACGTAAGCCACGATCTCCTTCATGACGAATATCACCGCCTTGCCGGGCTCGATGCCGTCCTCGCTGTACGCCACGAACCTGAGATCGCCCGAGAGCCCGCTGTCGGAATAGGTCGAGACATTGTTGGAATTGTACGCCGCGATTCCGCGCTGTGCCCTGAACAGATAATTGTTTCTGTCGGTGTTGCCGCCCGAATTGGGGTTTACGTATCTGCCGTGGTAGGCGGACATGTAGAGGTTGTTCAGATACAGCGGAATCCTCGCGACTCTCGCCGACCACTTCCCTGTGGTAGTCATGGTCGTAAGGGTCTGGTCTATGCTCGGGACGATATTTCCGGCGCCTATTATTCCCTTCCAGTGGTAGCTGACGTTGGTGTTGTCGTTTTCCCAAGTCCTCGTCTGCTGCGAAACGGCGTTGGGGGCGATGATCTCGCCCGGGGCAACGGTGAAAGTGTCGCCCCTGTTGTTGCTCGTCCCGTAGCCCAGGGGAAGTATCCTCTGGTCGTAGAAGAACGTCTTGGTGGACATGAAGAACGGAAGCGGCGTATTTATGTCGTCGTTCGACCCCGTATTGGAGCGGTATGTGAGGGAATTATTGACGCTGCCGCTGTCCCACATCCATCCGGTGACGTCGTCCGGCGCCGTCCAGCCCTGCACGCCCTGATTCCAGATGCCGAGGCGCGAAAGCTTTATGTAAGTGCGGCGCCTCTCGTTGTCGTTGCCGATTACATTCGCCGCCAGCGACGGTATGAGTTCGGTTCTCAAATCGCGCAGGCACTGGAAGTTCTCGCCGGAACGGTAGCCCACGGCGAACCTGAACGAACCGATCGGATGCTGTTCGGCGGAATTAACCTGCAAAATGTAGTAGCTGTCGCCCGCGATCTTGGTGTCGTAGGGGTTGTAGAGAATCAGCATGGGTATGATGTGCAGCCGAACCCCGTAACGCTGCGAGCCGTAGTGGACGAAAGTCGGGACATAGAATATCTGGAAGCGCTTCACGACCGGCTTGAAGCCGTGCCTGTCGTCGGTCTGTATTCTGTCTTTGAGTTTGCCGGCGGCGGGGTCGTTCTCAGTCCTCAGATTGTAATACGAGCGCAGCTGCGACCACAGCGGGCCGCCGGGATCCTTGAACAGGAACTTGTCCGAGAACAGCTCGTTGAGCATGGTGCCGATTGTGGACGCGCCCTCGTAGTCGCCTCCGGAAAGGTCGTCGTGGACGAACATCTGCGGCGGGAATATGTGACCGAGCCCGTTGTTGAGCTTGCTCTTCTCGTTTGAAGGCTGGATGCGCGGCTGGGACGCAAGGCTTCCGGAAGTCTGAACCATATTGTCCCAAAGCAGCGGATAGGCGGAAGTCTTGTACTCGTAGCCTGCCGTTCCGTAGGGGCGCGGGAAATAGTCGGGCGCGTTCTGATTGAGCCTGTCGCCCGGATCCTCTTCCTCATTGCCATAGTCAAGGCGGGTCAGCCCGAGCGAAAGGTCTTTCTTGAAGCCGCCCTCGCGCACGTTGACGAGCAGCCCCTTGGTGTTAAAAGTCACCCCGTGGAAGAAGAGCTTGGCCAGCTGCGTCGTCGAGGGGACGTTGGCGGACTTCAATATGTCGATCTGCTTGACGTCGGTAAGATTGCGCAGGGTGGCGATGGAGTTCGGGTCGGAGGACTCCTCGTCGGTATTGATTTCAAACGCCTTTATGCCCGCCCCTCCGGACACGGGAACCGACAGCCCGTTCACGCCGGAATAAAACGGCAGGCTCTGCATCCTGTAATCGACTTCCTTGAAGAGGGTGATGTAGTTTTTGGGGGCAATCGCATTGAGCGAGGCCTTCTGCCCCTCGTCGGCAACCCACCACGCTATGCGGGTCTGCTTGCCGTCCTCCCTGACCTCGTTGGTGATGGGATTGGGGTCGTTTTTGAGAGTGACAATGGGCGCAAGGACGTGCCCGTTCTTGCTTGCCGGATCGTCGGAAGACGCGTAGGAACCCTCCGCGACCGCCCTGACGTACTGGCCGGGGTTGAGCTTCTGGGTGGGCTTGTACTGCAAGTGCGAACCCGTAGTATCCTTTTCGTCGCGAACCCTGTTGCCGGAAACGAGCCATGTGACGGCCTCGTCAACCGTCCTCCTGATGTAGTCGTCGCGCTTTTCCTCCTGCCCGATTTTGTCGGGCTGCAAGCGTATGTGGCTGTACCAAACCCCGACCCAATTCCTGTTCTCGGAAACGGGGTCGTCGGAAGATATGTTTTCGACCTCTTCGCGGTCTATTTCCATCGGCTTCTTCCACCACTCGTACTTCTCGTCCTGCTCGAGCTGATCGATGCCGGCGGCGAGCTGCTTTTCGAATATCATGGCGTTGGCGGATATGCGCTGGTCGGGGCCGAGAGTTTCCTGAACGCGCGACATGGCCTGGTAGGCGGCAAACTTGGCCGCCTGCCTTGCCTTAAAATCATATAGAGACTGCCTGCTGAGCCTCAACTGCTGTTGAACCATCGTGGCCAAAGTGACCACGAGCAATACCATGAAACCCATCAATGCCAGAGAAAGCACGAGCGCAAACGCCTTCCTTTCGCGGGGACGCCGGGTACGCGCATTTTTATATGAGGTAAAAGGGTAGTTCATATGCCTTGAATAGTTAAATCCGCCCGCTTCCGAACGCAAGCAAATTTTTTTCCGTTTCCGCGGGCGCGGCGGCCGGCCGAAAAATCCGGCACCGGCGCCCAACTCCGGTTTTATTTTTATATGAAGGACGGAAACTTGGCGGATTGCCGGCCGCCCGATTCCCTCCGGACGGGGGGAAATTTTCCCCGCCATTTTTCGGGGCGGCGGTAAAAATGCCCAAACGCCCCGTCTTCCCAACAAAGCGCCGCAATAAAAATTCGCGCCGCGCAGTTATTTTATCGGCGCCTTCCGCCGCGCGTTAAGCGACCGTGCAGGCGGCGGCCGAGCGGGGCCCTACACGAAGAAAATTATCAGCAGCTGCGCGGTCAGAACGCGGAGGAACATAGTCAGCGGATAGACCGTCGCATATCCCACGGCGGGCATGTCGTTGTCGGCCGCCGCGTTTGAATATGCGAGCGCCGGAGGGTTGGTAGTGCTTCCGGAAAGCACGCCCATAAGGGTAAAATAGTCGAGCTTCAAAAACACCCTCGCTATCGCCCCGCCTATCAGAACCGGCAGCACCGTTATCGCAGCCCCGTACGCTATCCAGACGTAGCCGCCGCCGTTTATGACGGTAGAGACGAAATCCTTTCCCGCCCCGAGCCCGACGCCCGCGAGGAATATCGCGATGCCTATCTCGCGCACCATGAGGTTGGCGCTCACCGTCGTATAGGTGACGAGCTTGAACTTCGGCCCGAACCTGCTCAGGAGAATCGAGACTATGAGCGGCCCGCCCGCGAGCCCGAGCTTTATGGGCTGCGGTATTCCCGGGACAAAGAACGGCACGCTGCCCGCGAGCACCCCGAGGAATATCCCCAGAAATATCGGCACCAAGTTCGGCTGGCGCAGGCGCATCATCGAATTGCCGAGGATTTTCTCGACGTCTTTGAGGGAGGTTGCCGTGCCGACGGCGGTCACGCGGTCGCCCATCTGCAACTGGAGGTCGGGGTGCGCCACGAGGTCTATGCCGGCGCGGTTGACGCGCGTGATATTGAAGGAAAATCCGCCGTACAACCCGAGCTTCCCGAGAGTCTTGCCGTTGACGTTCGGATTGGTGATCATCACGCGGCGCGCCTCGAGGGCGGTGTCCATCTTCTGCCACTCCATATCCGCCCTCTCTCCGATGAACGCGACGAGAAAGTCGATGTCCTTGGGCTCCGCAACCACGAGAATCTTGTCCGACTTGCGCAGCACGCTCTCGGATTTCGCTATCTCTATCTTTCCGTCTTTTCCGCAGATTCTCGATATCACGAAATGCCTGTCGACGAGCCCTTGAACCTCGTCTATCGTCCTGCCGTCGAGGGACGGGTTGGCGACTTCGAGCGTTATCCTGTCGGCGCCGACTTTCAACCCCTTGCGGCGGCGGATTTCTGCGTACTCGCCGTCAAACGAAATCCTGAAAGCGAATTTGAGCGCTATCAGCGAGCCTATTATGCCGAGAACCCCGAGGGGGTACGCCACGGCGTATCCGAGGGATATGGAGGGGTCGTCGAGCCCCGTGATGTCCGCGTATGTCTGAGTAGCCGCGCCCAGCCCCGGGGTGTTCGTCACCGCTCCCGAGAGAATGCCGACCATCGTGGGCATGGGGAGCCCCGTGGCGAAATGTATCGCAACCGCCACCCCGACGCCGCAGAATACGACGGCCGCCGCCACGAGATTCATGCCTATCCCCTCCTTTTTGAAGGAAGAAAAAAAGCTCGGGCCCACTTGCAGGCCTATTGAAAACACGAAAAGCACCAGCCCGAACTCCTTGAAAAAGTGCAGGACGTGCGCCTCTATGCCCATGCCGAAGTGGCTGGCGATTATCCCGACAAAGAGAATCCAGGTCACCCCGAGCGATATTCCCGCCACTTTCACGCGTCCCAAGAGGACGCCCAGCGTTATGACGAGCGCAAATACGAGTATGCTGTGCGCGATTCCCGCGCCAAAGAAGAGACTGACGAGCCAATCCATGTAGGTTGCGTATGTTTTTTGCGGCGGGATTTTCGGGCGGAACGCCGCCGAATGACAATCCGAATGCGCAAATTAAGTTTTCAATAAACGAAAGTACCCCGCCCCGCGACAAAATCAAGCATATTGTTGGGAATACCGAAGCCTTGCGGGCGAGCGGGCGCGGAAAATCGCCGAGACCCGCGCAATTCGGCTTGCAATCGCGCAGGCTTTGGCAAGAATACGCGGCGTATGAGATTCACCAAAGCGATATTGGCGGCGTTTGCCGTTTCGGCGTTTCTCCTGTGCGGCTGCAATTCCGATAAGACCGGGCCGCAGGAGGCCCCGCGCGAGCTCGTGGGATTTCTGAAATACACGGGCAGCACGTATTCCCCGTTCCGATCGACCGCCCCCTACAAGTACTGCATATACGGCATAGACGGAGACTTCGTCGCATATGTCGACACCACGCAACTGATAACCTCGAATATAGAGCGGTACTTCGGAAGGCTCGTTGTACTGCGGGGGTCCCTCGCAAAAATCGACGGCGAACCCGTCGTGAGGGTCGAAAACATGAAACTAAGATGAGAGGATAATCCCATGCTCGAAATAATAGACGGAAACGCGGCCGCCAAGAGCGTCTGCGAAGAGCTTTCAAAAAAACTCGCCGAGATTTCGGCCCCGCGCCGCCCGTGCGTGGCCTTCATAAGGGTCGGAGAAGACCCCGCGTCGGTCTCCTATGTGAAAAAGAAGGGCAGAATCGCCGGCGAAATCGGCATAGAAAGCCGCCTGCACGTCCTGCCGGAAAGCGCCTCGCAGGAGGAACTGAACGCCCTTATTGATTCCCTCAACGCCGACGACAGCGTGGACGCCGTGCTGATACAGGCTCCCCTGCCAAAACATTTGAGCGAGCGCGACTCTTTCAACCGCGTGCGCGCCGACAAGGATGTCGACGGATTCAGCAGCGCGAACCTCGGAATGCTCTGCCAGGAGGATCCGCGCGCTTTCACCGCATGCACGCCCGCGGGAATAATGGAGCTTCTGAAAAGGCACGGCGTGCAGACCGCCGGAAAGAGAGCGGTAGTGCTCGGCCGCAGCATAATAGTGGGCAAGCCCATGGCGCTGCTTTTGATGAAAAAGGGCGCGGACGCCACAGTCAGCGTCTGCCACTCAAAGAGCGAAAATCTGCGGGAAATATGCTCGCAGGCGGACATACTGATAGCCGCCGTGGGCAGGCCGGGAACGGTGACCGCGGACATGGTGAAGGAGGGCGCGTGCGTGATAGACGTGGGCATAAACAGGGTTCCGTCGGCGGAGACAAAGAGCGGGTACAGGCTCGTCGGGGACGTCGATTTTGAAAGCGTCGCGCCAAAATGCTCCAAGATCACGCCCGTGCCGGGGGGAGTCGGGCCGATGACGGTCGCAATGCTCATGTCCAACACCCTCGCCGCATACATGCGGCATTTGCGGGACAAGTAAAATCCGCCCCCTCTCCGAGGGGGCTTTTTTTGCGCCGCAAAACGCGCGCCGGCTGCGCGCGCGGCCGGATTTCCCCTGTTCGGATTTCTCCGGTTCGGGAGGGCATATAGCGCCACAAACCCTATTCCGAAAACGCTTGACGCCGCTTCCCCCGCGCGCCATTATCGCAAAAATCCAACGCATTATACATATGATGAATAAAACGTTCCTCCTTGCGCTCATATCGGTTTCCGCCCTCCCTCTGTTTGCGGAATCAAAACAGACGCAAATACTGAAAGAAGATTTCGAATCCGGCGCGCCCAGGCTCAAAATCGGAGAACATTCCAAAATTTCCTCCGAAGAGCGGGAAACCATATCGGGGAAGGCGTCTCTCGTATGCCGCGCCCCCAGGGGCGCCTATCCGACGGCATTTTCGTTTTCGACTTCCGACTGCAACGTCCTCGAAGTCGAATTCAACTACAAGAATCTCGGCGACGCGCGCTCCGGCCCCGTGGTGTATTTCAAAGACAAGGACGGCAAGGCGCTGGAAGTCCGCCGCGAATCCGTTTTCGCCCGCGCCCCGGGAGACATCGAAACCTCAAAATGCGTATTCCACGGCAGGAGCGGCGAAAAGTGCTCGGTGGAAGTCGTAGTTCCACAGGGCCGCGCGTTCGCATTCGACAACGTATCCGTAAAGGGAAGCTCCGCGCCCGCGCGCGCCGACTGGTCGGCAGACGCCGCGAAAATCTTTGAAACTTGCCGCAACCACCCGTTCGCAAGCCACTATCTGCGCCCCGACGACAAGATTCTCTCGATGAGCCGCGGAGAATTTTTCCCGTACATTGACCGCTGGGGCCAGTACAAGCACAGGCAGTGGAGGGACAAGGTGAACTCGGACGCCGACTTGAAGCTGCGCGCCGAACAGGAGGCGGAATGGATGCGCGCACACCCTCCGATAGCCCCGCGCGACAAATATTTCGGCCTGCTCGACCCCGAGCATAAATATGTGGCTACCGGAAAATTCCGCGCGCAAAAGGTCGGCGGCAAATGGTTTTTCATAACCCCCGAAGGCAACCTCTTCTACGCGAACGGCGCGTGTACCCTCGGCTGGGGGACGATTTTCTCGAACCCGCCGACGGACGCCCGCACCAGCACGTCTCCCACGCGGGCGACGGCCTTCGAGGGGCGCGAAGAGTTTTACGAGGACTTGGACGGCGACCAATACGTTCTCCTGACAGAGCCGTTCGCGCGCAGCTATTTCGACAAGCCCGCGAAGTCTTTTAATTTCTACGCGCGCAACGTTGATTTGAAATACGGCGGCAGGGACAGGGAAAAGCTCCTTGGCCTGCTGCGGGCGCGCGCGGAATCCTTCGGGATAAACCTCGGCGGGCACCTCTCGGAATCCGACACCCTCGAAGCCGCAAAAATCCCCTACGCGGTCACATGCAATTCCGCCCCGGGCGAGTGGATAGGCACGGTCAGGGGCTGGTGGCAGTCCCCGCCGGACTGGTTCTCGCCGGAATTTGAAAAGTCCGTCAAAAGCGAGCTCGCGGAAAAGGCCGGTCTGATAAAGTCCCCCTACTGCTTCGGCGTGTTTATCGACGGCGAACTCCCGTGGTCGTGGGGGCGGACAAAGCTCGCCTCCGGAGTGCTCGCATGCAAGGCAAACCAGAGCTCCAAGAAAAAATTCCTCGAAATCCTCGAAAAAAAATACGGCTCCGCGGAAAAACTCAATGCGGCGTGGGGCTCGAAGTATTCGTCTTTCGGAGACTTCCTGAAAACCGAATCGTTCGTTCCGCAAACGGACGCCGGAAAGGCCGACATGATCGCGTTTGAGGAGACGTACGCACGCAGGTACTTCCAGGTCTGCCGAGACGCCATAAAGGAAATCGACCCCCGCGCGATGTATCTGGGTTGCAGCTTCGGCATGAGCGGGAACTCGTGGGAATTTGCAGCGCGCATATCCGCCGACTACTGCGACGTCGTCACCTGCAACACGTACCGCTACAACATCGCCGATCTCAAACTCCCCGAGGGCAGCGCCGACCGCCCGATTCTCATAGGCGAATACCACTTCGCGCCGCAGGACAAGGGGACGTTCGGCATTACGATGATTCCCTCCGGAACCTCCGAAAAGCAGGCGGAATACACGCGCGAATTTCTGAAATCCGCCGCGCGCAACCCGGGCGTTGCGGGGGCGGTGTGGTTCGAGTGGGCGGATCTTTCCGCAACGGGCCGCTATGACAGGGCGGATTCCGGCATAGGCATAATCGACATGGCCGATACCCCGCACTACGAACTCGTCGAGACATTCAGAAACTTCTCCTCCGGCATGTACAAGGATAGGCTGAACTCCAAATCCGGCTACGGCAAGGGCGCAACCGACGACAGAAACTGGAACTGAACAAACGCGCGCTCCGGACGCAGGCTGCGCCCCGCCAAACGGGAAGCAAGCCGCGTCCGGCTCGCTATCCGGAGCTGCGCCAATCCCATCGCAGTGGAAAAATACCCCACCCGCGGGCGCAGGCGGAATGCGCCGTCCGATGGGCAATGCCCTGCGCCTGTCGCCCCGCGCGGGAAAAACAGCCGGACTGCCGCGCCTTATATAATGCGCAGACTGACCCGCAATCCCGACATAAAAACGAACCTCCCCGCGGGGAGGTTCGCAATGTTTCCGGTAAATCCGGCGGCGGGGAAGACCCGCTAACGCGGGCTCCTCGAAGCATTCCGCGACCGATGCACCCTCATTGGCGCCGATTCCACGATTGGCGTAGCGCAGCCGCCATAAAGATTATTTTCTGCGGCGCACGGCGAATGCCATTGCGAACAACCCGAGAATTGCCGCAGCAACGGCGGGCTCGGGGACAACGTAGGATACGTACAACCCGTCGTTCTCTATCGCGAATTTTGCGGTTTTTCCGCCCATATCCGCCGCCTTGAATTCGCTTTCGAGAAAGTCCGTCGGGGCGTTGCCGTCCGTCCATGAAATCAGCTTTATGCTCGCGCCGTCCTCCAAAAGGTATTCGGTGTTTCCGGTAAATTCAAACCAGAATTCGCTTCCCGCGCCCTCCCCTTTTTGCATGGAACCGGAAAGCTCTATGAGCGACGCCTGCGCGCCGCTTATTATGCCCGAAACTATCGTTCCCGAAGTCCAGACGAGGTTGTCGGCGTAAGCCACGGCGTTGGCGTCGGTTTCCGAGCCGTTGGAGCCTATTGCGCCGAATTTGGCCTCTATGCCGTCGGAATTCCCGACGAGGCGCACATCGCCCCATTTTCCCCACTGGCCCTCCGCTGTATTGTTTTTATAGGCGGTGTACATTCTCAAATCGCCGGAGATAACGGTTGCCCCGCCGCGGAAAGCCCTTTGGTTAGTGGAGAGTATGAGCTTCTGCTGCGACCCCTGCGCGCCCATCATCGCGACATCCACCACAACATTTGATTGTTCAACGCCGACTTTTCCGCTCGTATAGGCGTATAGATCCGTAATGCCGCCCTTGAAGACCTCCCGGCCCTCGTTTGCGAGAACGATTGTCGCAGTCGCTCCGACGGAACCCTTGTTGTCGTTCGTGGCGCGTATGTCTCCGTTCGCGGAGCTGAGCCCGTTTACGCTTATTATAGTGTTATTTATTCCGGCGGAGCTCAAAAATACGGTTGCGGTTCCGGTTATGGCGCCGCCTATCCGGACGTCGGCGTTTTTGTAGTAATAATATTTGTCCCCGGCGATTTTGGAGGCGTCGCGCTCGCACACGAAAGATCCGAAGCCTATCTGCCCCGTGTTGTTCCGGAAGTCCCCGTCGATTTTCAGGCTTTTGAGGGCATCATTCGCGGAGCCCCCCCCGAGCGTAAACGTCAGCGTCCCCGTATTGTTGAGTCTGTCGAACAAGACGTCGCCCCTGATTTCAACCGAGAGGGGATTGTATGCCCCGCTTCTCAAAGCCTTGCCCCCCCAGCCGCCCGCGCCGTCGAGAATGACGGAGAAGTCCCCGTTTATCGTGAGCGACGACGACGAAGCCGCACCGGACGTCAGATCGTAAGATGAAAACGCCATACCCGCGATATTGCCCGTTATAGTCACCGCGCCGGACTGGACGTCGCCGTTCATGTACCAGCCCATTCCCGTGCCGGCGGGCCACAAATCGGCGAGCTTGGACTGGTCGAAGACTACGGCGTCGGACGCCCCGGGCAGGGATTCGGCTGCGGACATGGTCTGCCCGCCGTCGTCGGACGTCTGCCAGTTGGCGAGCAGGCCCCAATTCAAGTCGTCCGCCGAGGCCGGAATGAAATAATATTCCGCAGCGGCTTTCGCGAATATCGGGGATAACGCCGCAAATGCGGATAACATGGGCAAATAAACCTTTTTCATATAATTCAACTAAATTGCCGTTTATAAACGTGTCAAGCGATAAAAATGTTCCTATGCGCCCGGAATTGGCCCCAGCTTCCGAGTGCGGGATTCTTTCGGGCGTTCCGGCGCCGCCGCCGGCTTTTTTCCGCGCACCCTTTCATCTTGACACCGCCGCCCCAAATGTAAAAATTTGCCGTTTATAAAAATCCCGAAACGCCGACAAAACGCAAACGTCCAGATGAAACAGCGAACCATATTACGCGAGGCTTCCATAAGCGGCACCGCCCTGCATTCCGCGGCGGCCGTCACGCTCACGCTGAAGCCCGCTCCCGCCAATACGGGGATTGTCTTCAAGCGCAAGGACATCTTCGGAAAGCCGGAAATCAGGCCGCACATAACGCAGATTTCCTCCGACCTGGTTCGCAATACGGGCGTCACTTCCGGGCACACCAAGCTCCACACCATAGAGCATGTTCTCAGCGCGCTCTCCGGCATGGGCGTCGACAACTGCACGGTGGAGATGGACGCCGCCGAGCCCCCGATTCTCGACGGGTCGGCAAAGTTCTTCGTAAACCTCATACAGCAGGCCGAGCCCGTTGAGCAGGACGCCGAGCGCGAAGTCTTCCGCCTGATAGAACCCGTATCCGTCTCCGACGGCAACAGGTCCCTCATAGCGCTCCCGTACGACGGCTTGAAAATAACCTGCACGTCCGCCGACGACAGGGGCATACACACGCAGCATCTCTCCGTTGAAATCGACCCCGAGACCTACCAAGCGGCCATCGCCCCAGCGCGCACCTTTACTGTTTACGAGGATATCGAAGAGCTGCTCAAAATGGGCAAAATCCAGGGCGGCAGCCTCGATTCCGCGATAGTCATAAAAGGCGACAAAATCATATCCAAAGAGCCCCTCCGCTACCAGGATGAGTTCGTCCGCCACAAGATTCTCGACATAATCGGCGACATTGCCCTCCTGGGAGTGAAGCTCAACGCGCACATCGTAGCCGTCCGCCCGGGGCACGCCCTCAACGCCAAGCTCACCGAGAAAATTTACAAGCAGATGGAGGCGGCCAAGTCCTCGCGCAAAAAGCCCGCCGCCCCCTCCAAACCCGACGTCAAACTCTTTACCGAGACCACGCTCGACACCCGCAGGATTCTCGAGCTGCTTCCCCACCGCTATCCGTTCGTGCTCATCGACAGGGTCGTCGAGACGCGCGGGGATTCGGAGCTGACCGCCATCAAAAACGTAACGATAAACGAGCCTTTCTTTATGGGGCATTTCCCCGGCAATCCCGTAATGCCAGGCGTACTCCAGCTTGAAGCCATGGCGCAGGCCGCCGGCATAATGATGCTCCGCCACGTCAGCGGCGAGGACAAGCTCGCCTATTTCATGAGCGCCGACAAGGTAAAATTCCGCAAGGCCATAAAACCCGGCGACCAAGTCCAGATAGACGTGAAAATCACGAAATCGCGGGCGCAAAAGTTCGTATGCGCCGAGGGAACCTGCAAGGTGGACGGCAAAATCGCCTCGTCCGCGGAACTGATGTTTGCGATAATCGACGCGGGCGACGCCCCGTAAAAGACATGGCGAAAATCCATCCCACAGCGATAATTGAAAAGGGCGCGGAGCTCGGCGAAGACGTCGAGGTCGGCGCCTACGCGTACATAGGCCCGTCGGTGAAAATAGGCTCCGGTTCGGTCGTGGCGCACCACGCCACCGTGGACGGCAACACCGTTCTGGGAAAGTCCAACCAGATTTTCCCCTACGCCTTTATCGGCGGCAAGACCCATGACCTCAAATTCAAGGGCGGCAACCCCGGCCTGCGCATCGGCGACGACAACGTTTTCCGCGAATACACCACCGCCCATTGCTCGACCGCCGACCAGACTTTCACGATAATCGGCAGCCGCAACAATATCCTCGCATACAGCCACATCGCCCACGACTGCATAGTCGGGAACGGCATTGTGATGAGTTCCCACTCCGCCCTCGGCGGCCACGTCATAGTCGAAGACCACGCCGTCATCGGTTGGGGAAGCGGCGCCCACCAGTTCTGCCGAATAGGCGCCTACGCCATGCTCAGCGCAAGCTCCAAACTCGTCAAAGACCTTCCCCCGTTCTTCATGGCAGACGGCTCACCCGCCGAGGTATGCGCCATCAATAAAATCAACATGCAGCGCAACGGCTTCTCTCCGGAGGAAATAGACCTCGTTTACAGCGCTTTCAAGCTGATATACAGGCGCAGGCTCACCCGCCCGCACGCCATAGAGGAGCTTTCAATGCGCGAAAGTTCGTCCAACCGCGTCATAAGGGCGATAATAGACTTTGCGAACGGCTCATCGGAGCGCGGGCTCGCCTAACCTATCCATACGCCCTCCGGTTCAGCGAATGTTTTTTTGGCGGCGGCGCGCATTTCAAAATAATGCTTCCCCGAGCACGCCAAAACCCCGTTCGCGCTTTTTGCAATAGACAGACTTATCCCCACGCGACGGGCATATACGGGCGCCCTGCGGACGGCGGAGCACCCTAACGGAAATATAATCAAAAAAAGCTGGATTTGCGGCGAAAAAATGTGATAATTCCCTGCAAACTGCGGGGGTTATCGGCAAAATCCCTGTATTTTGCGGAATGGGAAGGTTTCGCTACTCGGACCGCCCTTCCGGAACCCCCCGCGAAGATTGCGGGTCAAAACGCCATCGCCTAAAATTCCGAAATATGACAAGACACAACGTAATCAGCATAATCATGGGCGGCGGGCGCGGGACGCGCCTCTATCCCCTGACAAAATACCGCTGCAAGCCGGCGGTTCCGCTCGCGGGGAAGTACCGGCTAGTGGACATTCCGATAAGCAACTGCATAAACTCGGGATATGACCACATATACCTGCTCTCCCAGTTCAACACGGCTTCGCTCCACAAACATATCCAGCAGACCTATAAATTCGATTCCTTCGGGCAGGGTTTCGTCGACATCCTCGCCGCCGAACAGACAGATTCCGGAGGAAGCTGGTATCAGGGAACCGCGGATGCCGTGCGAAAAAACATGCACCATTTCGAGCGTTACCAGGGAGAAAATCTCTACTACCTCATACTCTCCGGCGACCAGCTCTACCAGATGGATTTCACCAAGATGATAAACGCCCACATCGAAAGCGGCGCGGACATCACCATCGCGGCAAAGCCCATGCCGCGTTCGGAGGCGCCGAGCCTCGGCGTCATGAAGGTTGACCGCGACCTCAACATAGTCGAGTTCGCCGAAAAGCCCAAGGATCCGGCGGTAATAGACTCTTTCCTCGTGGACAAAAACGTGGTCTCCGACATAAAAAATCCCGACCCCGCAGGCTACTGCATGGCCTCTATGGGCATATATGTGTTTTCCCGAAAAATCCTCGAAGAGGCAATGGGCGGAAGCGAAATGGATTTCGGCAAGGAGGTCATTCCCGGAATGCTCGGTAAAAAGAAGCTCCGCGCGCACATTTTTAACGGCTATTGGGAGGACATCGGCACCATACGCTCGTTTTTCGACGCAAACCTCGCACTGACGGACGACGTTCCCCCGTTCGACTTCTATAAAAAAGGCCAGACCGTCTATACCCACAGCAGGTTTCTGCCCGGCGCCCGCATATTCGGCAGCAGGGTCGAGAGGTGCGACATCTCCGACGGATGCCTCATACGCAACGCAATGCTCGAACGCTGCATTGTCGGCGTACGCTCTATAATAGGAGAGGGAACATACATGAAAAACGTCATAATGATGGGCGCGGACATGTACGATTTCCACAGCCGCAACAATGCCCCGCGTCTCGGCATAGGTAAAAACTGCCATATGGAAAACGCCATCATCGACAAAAACGCGAGCATCGGCGACAACTGCTGGCTCTCCCCCGACGGAAAGCCCGACAAGTGGGAATCCGAAGGACTTTATGTGCGCGACGGGATACTCATCGTCACAAAAAACGCGATAATCCCCGCAAATACCCACACCTGATTTGGCGAATGCTTTTGGGCTAAAAACGAGTTGCTGCGCGATAACAAAGA
>ERZ827168.2863-NODE-2863-length-18834-cov-3.745088_pt1 | contig 18834 bp, 17 predicted proteins | sample MGYA00519868_ERZ827168 | MGnify/ENA primary metagenome ERZ827168 (study PRJEB31778, sample SAMEA3449271) | human gut metagenome | biome: human gut; feature: human-associated habitat; material: faeces | place: United Kingdom | collected 2010/2012 ...
CCCGCGGCATCGTCTCGATTCCGACGCCGATCTTGAAGTTTTCATGGCTTCTCTCGGTCTGCGCGCCCCAGTATTTGTCGCAAGGCACCCTGACCTCGCCCATCGAATCATGTTCTATACGATATTCCATCACATATCTCCGTTTCCGCCGTCAAAGGCTGTTTTGATATCAAAGCAAATCCCGCATAAACGGCGGCATCACAGCCCGCGGACGTGCGCCGCGGACGGTCATGACCGCCGTATCATAATGGCAATTTAAAAGGCAAGTCCCGAAATCACAGATTTCAATGCGTCGGCGCTCCGGCGAAGCAGGGCCTCCTCTTCCGGGGAAAGCGGAGTCGGGATCTTGGTCTGCACACCGTTGCAGTTGAGCATCGTGGGATAGCTGAGACATACGTCGCTGACGCCATGCTCTCCGTGCATCATCACGGATACCGGCAGCACCGTGCCGAAATTCTCCAGCACACAGCGGCACATATGCGCCACCGACATGGAAACCGCATAATAGGTCGCACCCTTTCTCGCAATGACGCGGCCGCCGGAGGTACGGACATACTTTTCGATCTCCGCACGGTCAATCGCCGGCATCATGCTGCCCTTTTCTTCGCACTTTTCTTCATACAGCCGGGTCCCAATCCCGTTGATGGACATGATCGACCACGGCACGAACATCGAATCGCCGTGTTCTCCAAGCGCATATGCAGTGATATATTTGGAATCGATATCATAATATTCCGCAAGCCTTGCACGGAGGCGGACGGAATCGAGCATGGTCCCCGACCCGAAAACGCGGTGCTCCGGGATCCCGGAATACTTGACAAACGTATAAGTGAGAATATCCACGGGATTGGCGACCAAAAGGTAGATCGCATCCGGCGCATATTTGGTGATTTTCGGCATGATGCCCTTGAGAATATCCACATTCACCTGCGCCAGCTCGAGACGGGTCTGTCCGGGCTTTCTCGGCAGTCCCGACGTAATGATGACCATATCGGAATTTTCCGCTTCCGCATAGCCGCCGGCATATACCGAACGGGTGCCGCAGAACGGAAGTCCCTGTCGGATGTCCAGCGCCTCGCCGAGCACCTTGGTTTCGTTGATGTCGATCATGACAATTTCCGTCGCAATGCCGTTGACCGCCATGGTGTAGGCAATGGTGGAACCAACGCTGCCCGCGCCGATAATCGTAACTTTCTTTCCCATATGTATTCCTCCTATTTTCGTCTCCGGCGGAATGCCCGCCCTTGAATTGGATTTTGTGTTTTCCCGAATTGTTTTTGTCAGTCCTGATCGTCCTGCGTCTGCCCCTGCTTCAAATGATAGCTCAGCAGCGCCAGGGAGCTTGCCATGTTTTCCCGCTGCACCAGCACGCCCTTGGGCGCGTTCAGATGCGTCGGCGCAAAGTTCCATACCGCGCGCACGCCGCCGGCCACCAGCGCGTCCAGGCAGCTCTGCGCGGCCGCGGCCGGCACCGTCAAAATGCCGATCTGCACCTGTTTCTCGCGGCAGACCCGCGGCAGCTCGCTCACCGGCAGGATGGGCTTTCCGTCCACGGTCGAACCGATCAGCGCGCTCTTGGTGTCAAAGGCCGCCACAATATCCAGCCCGTATTCTGCAAATCCGGAATAGGACATCAGCGCCAGCCCCAGATTCCCCAGCCCCACCAGCACCGCGCGGTTGCGCGTGCCGTAGCCCAGGAAGTGCTCCAGATCCCGCGTCAGCTCGCTCACCAGATAGCCGACCTTCGGCCGTCCGGCGGAGCTCACCGCCGCAAGGTCTTTGCGAACCTGTACCTCGCCCAAGCCCAGCGCTCCTGCAATCGCCGCCGCCGAGACCGCGTCGTTGCCCTGCGCGGGCAGCGATTTGAGATAGCTCAGGTAGGTCGGCAGACGCTGCAGCGTCAGCTTGGAAATGTTTCCCCGGTCCATCGACTCCCTCCCGTCTTTTCCGGCGATTTTCCGCGGTTTTTCGCGCATCTATTTTACCATAACCGCCGCCGTTTTGTAAACGCTCCGGAGGCATTTCCGTCAGGATTTATCAGTATTTTTTTACTTATAAATCCCAAACAAAACGACCAAACGCGCCTTGTAACCCGCCGGCAAACCGTGCGCCGGAGAGGCTTTGTATGGCCTGTTAATAATATAACACATCGCCCCGGCGTTGGAAAGCGTCTTTCGCAAAAAGTAACATAAATCTCTCTTCTTTTGCGCTTCCTATATCCGACTTTTTTATAAGATTTTATTTTGTTTCTCTTCCGCTCCAATAAAATTCCTCTCCTATGCAAATTCTCTTCTTTTATTGCCTTGGACGAGTCTTTGTTGTATATTGGAATTGAATCATCCCAAAGCGATCAAGGAGGCGTCGTCTATGAAGAAGTTTCGTTGGATTTTCCTGTGCGCTGCTCTGTTGGCCGCTGCTCTTTTCGCACTTTGGCGGCTTCCCGCTCTGTTCGCGCCTTCCGTCCCCGCGGCGCTGACCTATACGCCGCCCGACGATGAAACCGTTTCCGCCGTTCGCGCTGCCGTACAGGATCGCTTTGGCTCTGATGGCGTCGTCTATCTGCTGCCGGACTGCGAGATCGACGCCGTTTCTCTTGAATACCGCCCGCTCTCCGATCCGAACCTCGGCGGCGCGCGCTGGGTGCTGCTGCGTTCCGATTCCGGTGTTTCCTCGCTCTTTCTCTATTCCGTCCGCTGGGATTCCTTTACGGAGATCACGGATCAATCTGAAAACGGCTTTGATCCCTCTCTGGGGAAATCGCTGACCGACTGCGCAACGTCGCACGGCTGTACGCCGCTGTTCCTGCTGTCTATCGGGCAGCGCTGGCTCGTCAGCCGCGATGCGGACGGCGCGCTCTTTGCCTGCGGCCCGCTGTCCGCCGACGATCCCGAAATCGCATGGCTTTCCGAAGCGGATTTTCTGCAAAAGCACTGGCCGTATGCTTCGGGCGCGCTTCCTCTGCCCACCGGCGCGCAGGTGCAGCTGCAATAACGCCAAAGGCTCCGTTCCATCGGAACGGAGCCTTTTTGATTCGTTTCAGCCTTTGTAGGCGACCAGCTCGATCTCCACCAGCGCGCCCTTGGGCAGGGCGTTTACAGCAAACGCCGCGCGGGCGGGCAGAATCTCGCCGCCAAAGAACTGCGCGTAAACCTCGTTGACCGCGGCAAAATCCGCAATGTCCTGGAGCAGCACGGTGGTCTTGACCACGTTGTCAAAGGTCATGCCCGCCTCACGGAGAATCGCCTGCAGGTTGCGCAGCGACTGCGCGGCCTGTTCGGCTGCGGTGCCGCCCACGATCTCACCAGTCGCGGGATCGAGCGGAATCTGCCCGGAAACGTAGAGGAAATCGCCCGCCAGCACGGCCTGCGAATACGGGCCGATCGCCTTGGGCGCCTGATCGGTGTGAATGCGCTGCTTCATAAAAAACATCTCCTTTTTAGATAAAATCAGTAGATCACGCCGCTTCCTTCTTCGCGGGGCGCACGCATTGCAGCATCACCTGCGCCAGCACGGTCAGCGCAATGCCGGTCAGCAGCGCACCGTTGTAGGAACCGGTCGCGTCATAAACGCGGTTGAAAAACAACGGGCTGATGGAGCTGGCCAGCGAACTTGCCGCGCTGACGATGCCGTAGATCGTCGCATAGTCCCGCGTGCCGAAGGCCGACTGTGCCAGAATCGGGTAAGACACCGTGCCCGACGCACAGCCCAGCGCCGCCCCCACGATCACCATCACATGCGCTGCGGGATACTTTCCGAAATAAAGCCCCGCAAGACCCACCGTAATGGCCAGCACCGCCAGAAACGTGCTCTTCTTCATGCCGAGCTTGTCGTACATGCCGCCCAGCATCGCCTTGCAGATCGCCAGCAGCCCCAGATAAATCGCCGCAACGGTCGAGGCCCACTCCGTCGTAAAGCCGATATCGCCCAGATGCGGCACAATGGTCTGCGAAAGCATCGTGGTGGAAAGCCCCACCGAAATCGCCAGCACGATCAGTGCCCAGAAACTGAAGCTCTTCATCGCGCCGCCCAGCGTCGGGCCGTAGACCGGCTCTTCACCGCCCGCTTCCTCGATCTGCGAGCCATAGGGCTGCAAGCCCATGTCCTGCGGGCGCTGACGAATCACAAAATACACCAGCGGGATCATCACCGCCGCCATGATGACCGCCAGAATGCGGTAGGTGCCGGCCCAGCCGACGGTCTTGATCCAGCTGTTGGAAAGGTTCTGAAACAGCATGCCGCCCAGCCCGCTGCCCATGAAGCACACGCCGATGGCCGTGCCTCGCTTTTCGATGAACCACTGCGAAATAATCATGGTGAACGCCAGGAAGGTCAGGCAGCTCATCATCAGCCCCGCCGCGACCGACAGCGCGTAGAACATCCACATCTCCCGGCAGAAGGAATAGCTGAAATAGATGATCGGCAGCGCCACACTGGCAATGCGCATCAGGTTGCGCAGCTTGAGCTTGACAAAGATCTTCCCGGAAAACAGCGCCACAATCATATAGACCACGTTTAAGATGGTCATATTGATCGCAAAACTGCTGCGCGATACGTTTAAGCTCTCCGAAACCGGCTTGATAAACTGACTGAAACAGTTCTGCACCACGCCGTGGGTCACGCTCATGACCAATATTCCGGCGACCACCATCACCCAACCGTAATAGATGTGGTGTTTTTCAAGAAATTTCTGCATTTTTATGACTCTCCCCCCATGCTTTTCGCACAAAGAAGAGTATACCACTCGCTTTGTCTTTCCGTCAAACCGCGATGATCTCCATCCGGCGCGCTCATATCGCCCGCTTGCGCTTTGACAAAGGATTTTTGTGCGGCTTCCCCGCTCTTTTCGCGTCGCATGTTTGTTTTTTTGCTTTTTGTGTGCTTTTTCGCCTCTAAGCGCCGAGAAGTCCTTTTTCGCAGTCCAGGTCTCTTTTCCGATTTTCAGGAAACGCCCGGCGTTTTTTCAAAACACCGGACGTCATGAATAACACTCAAAAATGCAGCAAGCCGGAAACGCGGAACCAGCCGTCCTCCGCCCTGTATTGCAGGTCGCCGCCGCAGCGCTGCGCGATGTTGCGGGCGGATTCCACGCCCAGGCCGAAGCCTTCGTGCTTGGTGGAGAGCAGCCTGCTCTCCTGCGTGCGCAGTTCGCCGCTGAAGCGGTTATCCAGTGTGAAGCGCAGTTTGCGCCCGTCCGCCTCGACGCGGAACACGATCTCCCGCTCCTCCTGCGGCAGCGGCAGCGAAGCCGCGCAGGCGTTTTCCAATAGATTGCCGAACAGCACGGTCAAATCCGCATCCCGCAGCGGAAGCTCCGCCGGGACGTTCAGCTCCGCAGTAAACTTTGTGTCTGCCTGCGACGCGATCTGCGCATAATACGCCGTCACGGCATTGAGCGCCATCTGCGGGCAGTAGGACAGCGGTGCATCCGTTGCAGAAGCGCTCAGGTACTCCTGAAGATAGCGGCTCAGCTGCTCGTAATCCTGCCTTTGCAGCAGCGTTTGGAAGACCGAGAGATGGTGGCGCAGGTCGTGCCGGGCGGCGCGCGCCTCTTCGATGCGCGCGGTAAGGCTGCGGTACTGCATGTTTTCAATGCTCAGCGTGTAGTTTTCCGCCTGAAGCGCCACATTGCGGTCTGCCTGCACCAGAGCATCCGCCACCAGCGAATAGACCAGCAGCGCCCCCAGGTTCAGCAGCGCGGTAAAGACCGCGTTTTCCGGCATCAGCGCCATTTCGTGGCTGCTCAAGGGGTTGAAATACAGCATGAAATACCAGCAGAAATAAAACGTCCCCGGCACCAGCCAGAGATAGCGCCACGCTTTTTCCGAGGATTTCACTCGAAGCGCACCGCAAAAATACCGGCGGAAATAGAGGAACAGCAGCGGAAACGTCGCCGCCTGCACCAGCGCCGTGCACAGCGAAAAGCTCCACCGGTAGCCCTGCACCGCCAATTCCGGAAAGAGCAGATTTTCCAACGCTTTGGACAGCATCACGACCATGTTGGCCGCATTGGAAACCATCAGCAGCATAAAGACGATCTTGCCGAACCTGTCCTTGACGCACAGCAGAAAAAACGCGGCGTAAAGCGCCGTGCCCAGCAGCGACCAACGCCCCCCGTACTCGGTGAAAAACAGCATCGCGCAAGCGCCCAGCCCGATCTGCACCAGCGTCAGCGCCACAATGAACGCAACCGTCGCCCTGCGCGAAAAACGCAGCGTGTTATAAAAGGGATAGAGCGCCAGTATCAGATAGGGCAGAAGGTTGAGCAGCGAATAGATCAGGGTTTCCGCAACACGGCCCGCCGTCGGCATCAGCGTTCCCCCCTCCTAAAATCGTCAATCTGATAGTCAAAATAAGCCTTTTTGACTTCCGCGGCACGGCGTCGGCTCAGCGACAGATATTCGCCGTTGCTCATCAGCAAGCGACCTTCTTCCAAACGGGCCACGGCGCTTAAATTAACCAGTGTGCCCTTGTTGCAGGCCACAAAGCCGGGGCAGGCGAGCAGCAGCTCCGCCATCGCGTTCTGCGTCGTGCGCACGCGCAGGCTCTGCTCTCCGCGCAGTGTCAGGGTGACATAATGTCCCGCGCAGGTGGTAAAGAGAATGGCGCGCGCGGGCACCGTCTGCCCGTCCGGCAGCGTGACCGGGGTTTCCGATTCCTCTTTTGCGGCAAGCATCCTGCCCAGCAGTCCCTCCAGCGCCTTGCGCGAGATGGGCTTGAGCAAATAGCCGTCCGCGCGCACCGCGTAGCTTTCGCTGGCAAAGTCGTTGCTGGTGGTGACGAACACCAGCTTCACCCGGCTGTCCAGCGCGCGCAGCCGCTCCGCCGTGCCGATGCCGTTGAGCGCCCCTTCTTCCAGAAAGATGTCCAGAAAGACCAGCTCGTATTTTCCCGGCTGAAAATCCTTCAGCAGCATCTCGCCGGAGGGGAAAAGCTGCATGAGGGTCTGCCCCTGCCCCAGCGCACAAAGCGTCTCTTCCGCCGTTCCGGCAAGAAGCTCCCGATCTTCCATGCTGTCATCCACAACGGCAACCTTCATCCTTCTCCCCCTCCGATTTCCGTTTATCTTTTAGGACAAATAATCTCTAATTCCGTCAAAAAAAATTATATCATGGGGAACTTTCGGTTGCAAGAGATACCGTTCGCAGCCAAAGTATTGTTTTATATCACATTGCTTGCTATAGTTAATATAAGTAAATTCCATATAAGTTTTTTCCTTATAGGGAATGATCTTGCTCAAATCGATGGAGGAGGACGGAATCATGCAAAAAACTTATGCAATCTTGATTACTATTTTCCTGGGTGAACTGGGCGTTCATCGTTTTCTCGCCGGAAAGATCGGCACCGGCATCATCTGGCTGCTGACCGCCGGCTGCTTCGGCATCGGCTGGCTGGTGGATTTGGTCAAGGTCTGCACCGGCAAGTTCACCAAAAAGGACGGCACGCCCTGGGTCATCGACTGATCTTGGGGAGCACCGCTCCGGTTTAGAACACCTGCCTCGATCTTTACTGCATATTTCATCTCATTGATACAAAAACCTCCGCCATTCGGCGGAGGTTCATTTCTTTTGGGGAGAAAAAGCAGCGGCACGCGCAACCATTTGATGTCAAGAATTACCGTTTGCCGCCAACTTATTGAAAAACAATGGATTGGAAACTAAAATAGAATCAGATTTGGTACAGGGAGCTGCACCCACGCCGAATCGCGTTGCCCGTCCTGTTTAAAAAATGGGATATCTTGTGAGAAACTTCACCTGCATTCCCACTTTTTCGGGCAAATTCGCGGCTTTCCATTTTGCCGGTACGCATTGCGCCGTGCCGAACGAGCTGGCTCAAACGTCAGAACGCTGGATTCACTTACCCGGCGGCCGCTCCGGCCGAAGCGCAAACCCGGCAGATGGAACTGGGATCGACTGTAAAATGTCCCCCATCAGGAAATCGATTTGCGATTCCCTGAATGCACCCATTTTAAACCCTTTGGCACATTGCGGCACATCTCATTCACAAAAGCCTCCGCCCAACCGGGCGGAGGCACATTTCTTTTTGGCCGGGCTCACTTATTTTCGCTTCGGAAGAGGTGCGTCAGCGCGCACACTGCGCCGAAGAGCACGCCCGCCACCGGCCAGACGAACCAGCTCTGCTCCGGCTCGATCGCAATCGCGGGCGAAAAGGTGATCAGCAGATAAATCGCCGTAACGACCAGCCAATAGCAGACGCACACCGTGTGCACAAGGCCGCTGCGCGCCTTTCTGACGCGGGTATAATCGCCTTCCTCCAGCAGCTTTTCCATCGAAGCGTGGATCGTGCCGCCGTAGGTGAACGCCGCCGCGCCAAAGCCCGCCATCGCCAGCAGCAGGCACACCGCCAGCACGCGCTCCAGATCCGTCGAGGTCAGTGTGGCAAACACCGGCAGCACCGACAACAGGCAAAGCAGCGTCCCGGCGATGTTCAACCGGGTATAGGCAGGACGGAAGGCCTTTTCGCGCTCCCGCACCATGCCGCTGACGCCGTATTCCGTCTCAAAGGGCGTGTTTTCCAGAAAGGCATATTCGCAGCTCTTTGCGCCGGTGAGCAGGAAGAGCGTCACCGCGACGGCCACCAGCACGATCAGCGCGCAGAGCCCCAGCCCTGCCGCCGCCTCTTCCGTCAGGGGGATGCAGTGTTTTTCGCTCAGCGCCGCCAGCATCAGCAGCGGGATGGGCGAAAGCACGCACAGCAGGGCCGCCAGCGCCATCTGCGGGGCGGCTTTGCGCCGCAGCACGAGGTATTGCGCGGATTGCTCCATCGTCACGCGGCGCAGCGCGGGTTCGTCGCTTTCCGCCGCCGGGCCGAATTCCTCGATTTCGTCCTTGAGCAGATCATCCGTCGTCACGCCGAACAGGCGGCTCAGCTGCAAGATCCTGTCCAAATCGGGGACGGACTGCGCGCCCTCCCATTTGGAGACCGACTGCCGGGATACGCCCAGCTGCTGCGCCAGCTCCTCCTGCGACCAGCCCGCCTTTTTGCGGAGCGAGATGATTTTGTCTGCGAGTATCATGAATCGTTCCTCCTCGTTTCAGGTTGCCCCGATTCTATCCGATGCGGCGGTTGCAGGCCAGAAACCCGGCTGTTCAATGTGTCAACCGGCAGTTGCGGTTGGGGAAAAACCCATTTTTCTCCGTTTTTCCGCTCAACCGCGAATCAGAAAGAGCACCGAAAGCATCCGGTTGACCGCGATCAGTACGTGCAGCAGAATGGGATAAAGATCGGGCATGACGCGGTCGGCGCCGGCAGGAAAGAAATGGATGGCGTCCCTGAAGCACTCGTTATACCCGCGCAGCTCCTTTTCCGACGCGCCGAAGAGCGTGAAATATTCGTGGCAGAGCAACTGCACCGCCGCCCAGAGCAGCAGCACGGTCAGAAACCAACGCCCCACGGGCTCAAACAGCCAGAGCAGCGCAATCTTCATCCATTTCTCTCTGTTTCCCGCGAAAGCGACAGGCGAATCAGCTCTTCCGTCGTTCCCTCTTCGTATTGCCGCTCGCCCGTGGGCGCAAAGCCATGGCGGGCATAAAAGGCGATGGCGCGGGTATTCTTCTCCAGCGCCCAAAGGGTGCGCGCGCCCTTTTCCACCGCAAAGTCCAGCAGCGCCTCGCCGTATCCTCTGCCTTGAAAGCAGGGATCGACGTAGAGCTTGTGCAGCTCCCCGCCGCCGACCACCGCAAACCCGCGGATCACGCCGTCATCCAGCACAAAGGTTTCGTCCTCCTGCCCGATCCAGTGCGCAAAATTCTCCGCCACCGGGATCACCTGCATCTCCCCGAAGGAATAATCGTCGTCGTGAAAGATGGGATAGTAGTTCAGCCGGTTGTTAAACACATAGATTTCCGCCGTGCGGCCCTTGTCCTCCGGCCGCAGAGGGCGAATGCCTTCCATCTTACCACCTCATTTCTCCACGAGCTTGCGGAACTCCGCGTCGCGGTCATAGTTGTTTTCCGCAAAGCCGGGTATTTCCTTGATGGATTTATACACGCTCAGGCTGAAGCCGGTGAAGATGCGGCTGATCTGCTCGTCGGTATAGGGGCAGCTGTTCGTGACGATGAGCGCGGCGATGCCATGGCTCACCAGCCACATGTCCCGCGTGTAGCGCTCCGCCTGCTGCTGCGTCACACGGTAAGTTTTCATCACGCTTTCGCAGGTCAGCTTCGTCAGGTGCGTCAGCACGCTGGGAACGCCGTTTTCATCCAGCCCGGCGCGCAGCAAGAACAGCATCCGGTAGAACTGCGGCTCCTGCCGCGCAAAGCGGATGTATTGCTGCCCGACGCCCAGAAAGGGGATCGGCTTGCTCAGCCCTTCTTCGATCGTGTCCAGATAGATTTTCTCGGCGGCTTTGCGCACCTCCGCGCGCACCTGCTCCATGCTTTCAAAATAAGTGAAGATCGGGCGGGTAGACGTGCCCAGTTCCGCGGCGATTTCGCGGGTGGTGAGCGCTTCGAGCCCGCGGGTGCGGACGACCTGAAGCGCGGCGGCAACGATTTCTTCCCGGGTGAATTTGGGTTTGGGCGGCATGGGAAAACATCAGATCCTTTCCATATCATTTGCATCAATCGTAACGCAACATTTGTGATTTGCATTATATAAACGAATTCCGTAGGTGTCAAGCGAGCGCGGAAACAAAAAAAGGCGCTTCTCCCGAAAAGACACGGGAAAAGCGCCCGGATGCGCAAGCTCCGGAAAAAATCAGGCGGCCAGCACGCGCTCGGCCTTGTGCTTTTTGTAGCGAATGATGAAAATGGTCAGCGCGGTCAGGCGCAGCACGAAGGCGATGGAATTAAACAGCATAAACGCGCGGTAATCAGCGCCCAGCGCGGTGTAGAGCTTCACGCCCAGGAAGGGCATCAGACCGTTGGAGAAGGTGACAAACGCCATGTTCAGCGACACGATGAGCGAACGGTTCTTCTCCGGGATGGCGTCCAGCAGCATCTGCACCAAACACAGATTGCTGGCGCACTGCGGCACGCAGACGATCGCACCCATGATGAGAAAGACCGTCGGACGAATCGCCTGAGGGGTCAGGCCGGAGACCAGCATGGTCACCGGGCACAGCACCAGCGATAGAATGCAGAACAGGAAGGTGAACTCCACGCCCTTTTTCTCATTCGCGCGGACGAAGAGCCCCAGCGTCAGCAGCTGCAAAATGGCGCATCCCGCGTTGAAATAGGAAAGCTGCGCCTCGGTCAGGCCGACATACTGCATCTGGCCGATGTACCACATGCTCCAGTCGATATGCCAGCCCAGATAAAAGAACATGATACAGATGAAATAAGAGAGAAATTTCTTACTGTGCGCCAGATCGCGGAACACCTCGACGAAGGAAGAAAAGCTGAATTTGGGCACCTGCTGAAGCATTTCCGGCGAACGCTCTCCGCCCGGAATGCGCGACAGCACAAAGGAGCAGAACAGGCACACCGCGCCGCAGATATAGAAGAACACGCGCAGCACCATCAGCTTGCTGGGGCTGTCGGGCTGAGCCGTCAGGATCGTGCCGCAGAGGATGGGCGCGATGGTGCTGATGAGGAACACAAAGCGGTTGCGGAAGCCGTAGACGCGGTTGCGGTCCTTCAGCGGCGTCACATCCCCGAAGAATGCCTGCCAGATGGTGTTGTAGACCACCAGCATACCCGCCGTCAGCGCCAGGAACACAAAGAAGAACGCCATGCGCAGGTTTTCGCCCAGCGCCGGCACTGTGCCGTAGAAGAAATAGGCGACGCCCATCACCAGCATCAGCACCACAGGTACCGTTTTGGCGTTTTTAAGGCGGTCGCTGATGATGCCCGCCGGAAGCATCAGCACCACGGCGGTGAGGTTGGCCACCAGCTGAATCATACCGATCTGGCTGTCAGTCGCGCCGAGGTTCGTCGCATAGAGATTGGTGCCGAAGCCGCTGACGCCGGAGAGCGACATTACAAACTGAAAAAGCAGCCCTTCCACGCCGAAGAGCAGCATCGCCTTCATCGCAGGCGTCATTCCGGCGAATTTTTCACTCAGGTTTTTGAATTTCGTCATGTTCTGCCCCTTAAATACGTATATTTCCCAAAGGGTATTATAGCCATTCCCGCCGTCAAGCACAAATGAAGTTTTGAAGAACAATTTCTTTCTGTGAAACAGTTTAGCTAAAAAACTTTTTGCCTTTTGCAGAGGACTTTGATAAAATGATTCTGACGAGATACAAACGACGGAATCCCCGGTTTTTCACAGAAACAGGAGGAAGATCAACATGAAACTGGACGGTGCATGGACCCTTTATTACGCGCCGGAGAGCGACGATATGCCGATGTGTCCCGATCAGATTGCGGGCAGCGGCATGGCGTGCATCACGGCGCAGGTTCCCGGCAATGTTGAGATCGATCTTATGCGCGCCGGATTGGAGCAAAACCCCTTCTACGGCGAAAACCTCTACAACTTCCGCAAATATGAATACTATCACTGGTGGTATCAGAAGGAATTCGGCCTACCTAACAGCTTTGCGGGGGAGCAGATGGAGCTGACCCTTCACGGTGTGAACACCATCGCCGAGGTCTTTGTCAACGACACGCTCGTCGGCAAGTGCGACGACATGATGATCGAACACCGCTTCCGCGTGGAAAAAGCGCTGCGCCCCGGTGATTTCAACACGATCAGCGTTCACATTCTCTCCGCAATGAACTACGCCCGCGAGCTGGAAAGCCCCGTAGTGGTTTCCGGCGAGGAGCATACCGATGAACTGAGCCTGCTGCGCATGCCGCCCCACAGCTTCGGCTGGGACATCATGCCGCGCCTGCTCTCGGCAGGGCTCTGGCGGAGCGTTTCGCTGGATATCGTCAACCCCACGCGCATCACGCAGAGCTACTATGCCACGATCTCCGTCAGTGAGGACGAGGCGGAGCTGATGATCAAGTGCCGCTTCACCACCCCGGAGCGCGTGATGCAGGGCTACCGCCTGCACGTTCAGGGCGCTTGCGGCAACAGCATATTTGAATACGACGCCCCCGCCCGCTTCGTCAGCGAAGAGGGGCGCGTGAAGATCAAGAACCCGAAGCTCTGGTGGCCGCGCGGCTACGGCGAGCAGAATCTCTACACCGTCAAAATGGAGCTGCTGCACAACGGCGAGGTCGCGGATGTGCGCATGGAGCGCATCGGCATCCGCCGCTTCCACATTGACCATGTGATGAAGCCGCTGGACGAGGGCGAGTTCAAGGTGCGCTGCAACGGCGTGCCCATCCTCTGCAAGGGCAGCAACTGGGTGCCGCTGGACGCGCTGCACAGCCGCGACGAAGGACGTTACGACCGCGCCATGGCGCTGATGGCGGACATGGGCTGCAACATCGTGCGCTGCTGGGGCGGCAACGTGGTGGAGGATCACCACTTCTTCAATCTGTGCGACGAACTGGGCATCATGGTCTGGCAGGATTTCACCATGGCCTGCGCCAACTATCCGCAGCAGGAGTGGTTCTTCCGCCTGATCGAAAAGGAAGTCACCTCCATCGTCATGAAGCTGCGCAACCATCCCTCCATCCTGCTCTGGGCAGGCGACAATGAAGTGGACGAGCGTTCGCTGGGCATGGGCTTTGAGGAGGGCAACAGCACCAACGAGATCACCCGCGTGGTGATTCCGCGCGTGATCCGCAATCACGACCCCTACCGCAAATATCTGCCGTCCTCCCCCTACATCCCGGAGGGCTTCCCCCGTTACGCCGGGCCGGAGCAGCACAACTGGGGCGCGCGCGCCTATTTCAAGGACGATTTCTATAAGCATTCTCAGGCGCATTTCATCAGCGAATGCGGCTACCACGGCTGCCCTGCGCCGGAATCGCTGAAAAAGTTCATTCCGGAGGATCAGCTCTGGCCAATTCTGGGCGATGACGACGCGGTTTCCGCCGCCGTTCCGGCCAGCGGTCCCGCTTCCGCGCCCACGAATGATGTTTGGGACACCCACAACACCGAAGATCTGCAAAAGCCCCGCCGCGGCTATAACCGCAACCGCATGATGGCGGACCAGGTGCGCATCCTCTGCGGCAGCGTCCCGGCGGATCTGGAGACCTTCAGCCGCATCTCGCAGATCTCCCAGGCAGAAGCCAAAAAGTTCTTTGTCGAGCGCACGCGCATCAAGAAGTGGCGGCGCACCGGCATCATCTGGTGGAACATGCTCGACGGCTGGCCGCAGATCTCCGATGCGATCGTCGATTACTACTTCAACAAAAAGCTGGCCTACACCTGGCTCAAGCGCGTGCACGAGCCCGTCTGCCTGATGCTGGACGAATTGCAGGATTGGGGACGCAACGTGGTACTGGGCAACGACAGCCGTCAGGACAAGGCCGTCGAATGGAGCGTCCGCAACGGCGATTCGGGCGAGGTACTGCTGCAGGGCAAAACCCTCTCTCCCGCAAATGAAAACGTGGTGCTGGGCAACATCCGCGAGCTGGCCGGGGCGCAGAAGTTCTATCTGCTGACCTGGACGGTGGACGGCAAGGTCAAGCACAACCACTATATTTCCGGCTTCCCGCCCTATGACGCGCAGCAGCTGCTCAGCTGGGCGGACAGAATCGAGCATCTGGACGAGGAGTGAGCGCGCATGGGCATCTATGTTGGATTTGACATCGGCGGCACCAAGTGCGCCGCCGTCACAGGTATTGAAAAAGACGGCGAATTGACGATACTCGGCCGCGAGGCCTTCGCCACCCCCGCCGATCAGCAGGAGGCGCTGGACAGGCTCTGCGCACTGGCGGAAAAGCTGGCGGGCGGGCAGGAAATCCTGGGCATCGGCATCTCCTCCGGAGGGCCGATGGATGCGGACAAAGGCGAGCTTTGCAACCCGCCCAACCTGCCCGGCTGGCACGGCATTTCGCTGACGGACTACGCGCAGCAGAAGCTGCACGCCCCCGCGCTGCTGGAAAACGACGCCAACGCCTGCGCACTGGCCGAATGGCGCTGGGGCGCGGGCAAGGGCAGCAAGGTGATGATGTTTCTGACCTTCGGCACAGGGCTGGGGGCGGGCATCGTGATCGGCGGCCGCGTGCTGCGCGGCGCAAACGGCAATGCGGGTGAGCTTGGGCACTGGCGTCTGGCGGAAACCGGCCCGGCGGGCTACGGCAAGGTGGGCGCGTTTGAAGGCTTCTGCTCCGGCGGCGGCATTGCGCAGCTGGCGCAGAGCATCGGCACAGCCTGGGCGCAGCGCGGGCAGAAGCCCGCATGGCTGAGCGACAGGGTGACGGCCAAGGATGTGGCGCAGGCCGCCTTTGCGGGTGACCCCGCCGCGCAGGAGGTATTTGATACCTCCGCGCGCTTTCTCGGCAAGGGGCTGGCGCTAGCCGTGGACTTTCTCAACCCGGACTGCATTGTGATCGGCTCGGTCTACGCGCGCAGCGAAGCGCTCTTCCGGAAGGAATTGCGCCGCGCGTTGGAAGCGGACGCACTCGCCGCGTCGCTTGCGGTCTGCCGCATCGTTCCGGCCATGCTGGGCGATTCCATCGGCGACTGCGCTGCGCTCTCCCTCGCCGTTCAGGCCGCGGGCGCGCAGGGCTGACCGCCTGATTTTCTCTCTATAACGCACAACGCCCGGTCGTTCCCCATTCGGGAATTCCGGGCGTTGTTTTTCCCAATGGGATATTTTTCGCGATTGAAGTCCTTCGGCGCGGGAACATTCCCATTTTGCGGAGCGTGAGCACGAACCTCCGGAATCCTGCCGCAGTTCCGAGCGGAACCTGTATCTCATCGCTGTGGAGGGCGATCGAGCGGTCTGCCGTAAATTCGGCTTTGAAACCATCGGGCATTTCCCGGCTTTATGAAAATCAACGGCAACCCCATTTCCTGCGGCCTGATGCGCTTTCCCCTGCTCTGATCTTCACAGAAACCGCACTCCGCTCCGCCAGGCAAAGAGAGCCGGAAGCACATTCATGTGCTTCCGGCTCTCTTATTTGTTTTTGTTATCGGAACCAGACCTTGGTGCAGAACAGCAGAAAGAGCGCAGCGGCGATGATGAACACCAGCCCGATGGCCAGCGCCGCAAGCAGCGCATTGGCGATGAAGGCACGGGTTTCGCGCTTATCCATGGGCGGTTTTTCGCTGCCGGACTGATATTCCGGCTTTTCCTCGACGTACCACGGCATCCCCTCAATGTTCATGTTGGCGATGGGGCGGCCGTCGTCGATGTCCTCAAAGCGGGGCTGCTGATCCTTTTTTCTGCGCATAAGGCTCCTTTACGGTTCTTCTCTTACTTGTCTTCCTCGGCGGGAACGGCGGCCGCAGCGGGCTGCGCCTTCTGCTCCGGCATATCGTCGAAGAGATGGCACACCACGACGTGTCCCGGCTCGATCTCGCGCGGCACGGGCGCCTCGGTCTCGCACTTCTTCATGCAGTTGCGGCAGCGGGTATGGAACTTGCAGCCGGAAGGCGGGTTGGCCGGAGAGGGGATGTTGCCCTCGAGCACGATGCGGTTCATCTTGCTGTTGGGATCAGGCACCGGAATGGCGGAGAACAGCGCCTTGGTGTAGGGATGCAGCGGCTCGCGGAAGATGTCCTCCTTGGAGCCGAACTCCACCAGGTTGCCCAGATACATGACGCCGATGGTATCGGAGATGTGCTCGACAACCGACAGATCGTGCGAAATGAACAGGTAGGTCAGGTTGTGCTCCTGCTGCAAATCGCGCAAAAGGTTGATGATCTGCGCCTGAATGGACACGTCCAGCGCGGAAACCGGCTCGTCGCAGACGACGAACTCGGGGTTGAGCGCCAGGGCGCGTGCGATGCAGATGCGCTGGCGCTGTCCGCCGGAGAACTCGTGCGGATAGCGGTCGCGGTGATAGGGCTGCAAGCCGCACTCGCTCATGATCTTGTCGATGTAGTCGTTGAACTCGTCCTTGGGCACAATGCTGTGCTCACGAACCGCTTCGCCCACGATTTCGCCGATGGGCAGGCGGGGCGACAGGCTGGAATAGGGATCCTGGAAGATGATCTGCATCTTCGGGCGCAGGGCGCGCAGCTCGTTGCGGCTGAGCTCATGTACCTCGCGGCCGTTGAAGAGCACCTCGCCGCCGCTCTTGTCGGTCAAGCGCAGGATGGTGCGGCCGACGGTGGTCTTGCCGCAGCCGGATTCGCCGACCAGGCCCATCGTGGTGCCGCGCTTGATGTTGAAGCTGATGCCGTCCACCGCGCGGACATAGCCCACGGTGCGCTGCAACAGGCCTTCCTTGATGGGGAAGTATTTCTTGAGCTGATTGACCTCGAGCACGTTTTCCGGATTGTGGACAAGCGGCGTAAACGTGTTGTCAATGGTGACCTTGGCCATGTTTACTTACCCTCCTTGCCGTTTTCCGCATAGCGATAGCAGCTGACGACGTGGGTGTCGGTCAGATGGATCTCGTGCGGGTACTTGCCCTTGCAGCCCTCGACGCACATCTCGCAGCGGTCGCGGAAATAGCAATAGTCGGGCATGTCGATGGGGTTAGGCACCTTGCCGGGGATGGAATAGAGGCGATCCACGCGCTTGTTGATGACGGGCTTGGACGCCATCAGGCCGATGGTGTAGGGGTGCGCGGGGTTTGCGAAGATCTCCTGCACCGTGCCCTTTTCGACCACGCGGCCGGCGTACATGACCACAACGTAGTCCGCCATTTCGGCGATGACGCCAAGGTCGTGGGTGATGAGCATGATCGAGGCGTTGATCTTGTCCTTCAGTCCGCGCAGCAGGTCAAGGATCTGTGCCTGAATGGTCACATCCAGCGCCGTGGTGGGCTCGTCGGCGATGATCAGGCGGGGATTGCAGGCCAGGGCGATGGAGATCATCACGCGCTGGCGCATACCGCCGGAGAGCTCATGGGGATACATCTTGTAAACGCCTTCGCTGTTGGCAATGCCGACCAGCTCCAGCATGGAGATGGTGTGCTTTTTGACCTGCTCTTTGGTCCAGGTCGGATTGTGCAGGGCGATGACTTCATCCACCTGCGCGCCGATGCGGAACACGGGGTTGAGCGACGTCATCGGCTCCTGGAAGATCATCGACAGCTTGTTGCCGCGGATCTTCTCCATGGCGTACATGGGCATCTTCGCCACGTCGTAGGCCTTGCCGTCCTCGCCCAGGTTCAGGCGGATCTGCCCGGAGACGATCTGTCCCTGCGGGCGCTGGAGCAGCTGCATCAGCGAAAGCGAGGTGACGGACTTGCCGCAGCCCGATTCGCCCACGACGCCGACCGTCACGCCCTGGGGCACATCAAAAGACACGCCGTCCACCGCCTTGACGGTGCCGGTATCGGTGAAGAAATAGGTATGCAGATCGTCGAATTCCACGACGTTCTTGGGATCGCGCATCTGGGTCAGGTACTCGCTCTCGGGCACCCTTTTGCGCTGATATTTTTTCTCCATCGCCGTGGTAATGCGGCGGTTCTCGCGCGAAATGCGGCGGGATTCTTTTGCGGAGAGGTAATTGCTGTTCTTGCTGGTTTTCTTTTCGGTGTTTTCGCTCATTGCTTTCCCCTCCTTATCTCTTCATCTTCGGGTCAAACGCATCGCGCAGACCATCACCGATGAAGTTGAATCCAAGAACCGTCAGCAGGATGCACAGACCTGCGGGAATCCATACGAACCAATAGTTGGTCATGACGTAAACCGTACTGACCGCGCTGATGATGTTGCCCCACGAGGCGAAGGGGAACTTAACGCCCAGTCCCAGGAAGGACAGCGTGGATTCGGTGATGATGGTAGAACCCAGGCTCATGGTGCAGATGACGATCAGCTGCGGGATGACGTTGGGCACCAGGTGCCGGAAGATCCGGCGGGAAACGCTGATGCCGCAGGCCTCGGTGGCGGTCATGAACTCCTGCTCAC
>ERZ827168.2864-NODE-2864-length-18833-cov-7.863617_pt1 | contig 18833 bp, 19 predicted proteins | sample MGYA00519868_ERZ827168 | MGnify/ENA primary metagenome ERZ827168 (study PRJEB31778, sample SAMEA3449271) | human gut metagenome | biome: human gut; feature: human-associated habitat; material: faeces | place: United Kingdom | collected 2010/2012 ...
TGAAGCCGTGGTAGTAGCTTTCCGCATAATCAAAATAGCTGATGGTATCAAAAAGTTGCTCATTGATGAAGTTTTCGGCCGCTTCGCAGTCGCCGTCCTCCAGTGCTCGTACGAGCGGGCTGCGGTCTTTTTTCTTTATCCTCTGGTCGAACCAATAGGAAATGGAGTTTTCATATATCGTTGCAATTTCAATGTTTGGAATCTTCATTTGAAGCTGAAGATTATTGCCTTCCTTTCGTTCCCCGACTTTTTTCAGATAGCCCGTAAAGAAGAGGAAATTCCAAAGGTTATCCTGCGTCTGATGAATATCGCCGTAGGTGATGTCCTCATGCACCTGCTTTTCTATCGTGCCCCCATTAATCAAAGTTTCTAGGTCGCGCTTTGCGTCCTCATCCGCTTCGCCTACCATCTCACGCACAATGCTGTTCGAAGAGGTATTCGACCAGTACGGCAGTGCAAACTCGGTCACATGGTCTTTTCTGTCATTGACATATTTGAGAAGGCTCCACGGGTTGTAGATTTCAAAATGATTGAACAGGTAGCCGTCATACCATTGCTTTACCTCCTCAAGCTGCTCGCTCAAGCCATAGTACGCGAGCAGTTCTTCCACTTCTTCCTGTGTAAAGCCGAAGCTGTCCCCATAGCGTGTGCGAAGAACGCTGTCCGTTTCTAAGTTGTTCAGTCCCGTAAAAATGCTCTCCTTACTGATTCTAAGGCACCCCGTAATTACACTTTTTTCAAGGTACGGATTGGTCTTGAGTGCGGACTCCAAGAGTGAGCGAATGAAGTCAATCATCTTATCGTAAAAGCCTCTGAAATATGCATTTTCCAATGGCACATCGTACTCGTCGATGAGGATAATGGTTTTCTTTCCGTGATATTTGAAAAGGCATTCGGAGAGGAAGGCGAAAGCTTTCGCAACCTCTTTTTCATCGGCTCTGCGGTTCAGTAGATTTTCATAGCGTTCTTTTTCAATTGGAAGCAGTGCGTCCGACTGCAAAACATAGCGATGCCTCATAAATTCGTTATAGATTTCATCCGCAAGAGCACCGTACGCCATCTCAAAATTTGGCTGCTTCGCCGACTTTAGGGTCATAAAAATAACCGGATACTGCTGCTGATGCTGCATAATTTTTTCGCCGCATTCTGTGACTTTCAGCCCGTCGAAGAGATAACCGTTATCGACTTTCTCGCCTTTTTCAGTAATCTCATCCTCAAAGAAACGACGAATCATAAACTGGTTGAGCGTCTTGCCGAAGCGCCGTGGGCGGGTAAACAAAGTTACTTTCGCTTGACTTTCGATTAACTTTTTTATCATCAAAGTTTTATCGACGAAATATGATCCTTTGTCAATGATTTCTTTAAAATCCTCCACGCCGATGGCGATTTTCTTTTTTATTGTATCGCTCATTTCTTCGCACTCCTTTCGCCAAGTCTGTGTTTTTTCCGTCCCACACTTTATATTCATAGTATACTTGATTTTCGGAAAAGAAACAACTAAAAATGTTCTACATAGTAAAGGCAATTTTCTGCCTCGCATCTCCATGAAAAAATCGGAACCGAAGGCAAATGGTTCCGATTTTTTCAGTATGAAAGTTATATATCTTTTAGTTTTAATAGGTCTTTTGCGTATTTAATGCTGCGGATTCGATTCGTGAATACGGCGGATGATTTCCTCTTCCATCGCTTCCATTTCTTTCGCATTGCCGCTGTGGCAGGCTCCTGCCATCGCGCAGCTCTGACATCCGCATCCGCAGGAATTCTTTCCTGCCTTTTTATTCTTTACCAGCCGGATAGTGATTGCGGTTACAACTGCCGCAAGTAATAATCCGACAACAATTGTCCCTAAATTGTCAATCATCCAACTCATTTTTTCTACCTCTTATTTCGCTTCTTTATAAGGTCTTACCAGATTGTAAATGATTACACCGATAACCGCGATTGCTGCGATTAAACCGATGATATTCATATTACCTTCGAATGCTTGACCAATCTGGTTGATAACGAGTGCAATGCAGTATGCGAATCCGCACTGATAACCGATTGCAAACCAGGTCCATTTTGCGTTATTCATCTCGCGCTTGATTGCACCGATTGCCGCGAAGCATGGAGCGCAAAGCAGGTTGAATACGAGGAATGCATATCCGCTTACCGGTGTGAATACAGTTCCGAGTGTTGCATAAACATCTCCTGCTGCTCCGTAAAGGATACCCATCGTACCAACGATGTTTTCCTTTGCAACCAGTCCTGTGATGGATGCAACCGTTGCTTCCCAAGTTCCAAATCCAAGTGGAGCGAAGATCCAGCAGATTGCGCCTCCGATAGCTGCTAAGATGGACTGATCAAGTTCATCTTCTGCCAGCATACGGAATCCTTCGTCTGTGAAACCGAAGTAGGATGTGAACCATACTGCGATTGTGGAAAGCAAGATGATTGTTCCGGCTTTCTTAATGAAGGACCAGCCGCGTTCCCACATGGAACGGAGAACATTACCTGCTGTAGGCATATGGTATGCAGGAAGTTCCATTACGAACGGTGCAGGGTCTCCTGCGAATCTCTTTGTCTTCTTCAGCATGATGCCGGAGATGATGATTGCTGCCATACCTACGAAATATGCACTTGTAGCTACCCATGCGCTGCCGCCGAAGATTGCGCCGGCGATCATTCCGATGAACGGAACTTTTGCTCCGCAAGGGATAAAGGTTGTTGTCATAATTGTCATACGGCGGTCACGTTCGTTTTCGATTGTACGTGATGCCATGATTCCCGGGATACCACATCCTGTACCGATTAACATCGGGATGAAGGATTTACCGGAAAGACCGAACTTACGGAAGATACGGTCAAGTACGAAAGCGATACGAGCCATGTATCCGCATGCTTCGAGGAATGCAAGAAGCAGGAAGAGTACGAGCATCTGCGGAACGAATCCGAGAACCGCACCTACTCCGGCTACGATACCGTCGAGGATTAAACCGGACAGCCATTCTGCTGTGCCTGCTGCTTCGAGCGCGTTTCCGAGGAGTACCGGGATGCCCGGAACCCAAATACCATATGTGGAAGTATCCGGAGCACCGTAAGCTTCTTTATAGTCTGTGTTCAGGAACTCTGCCATTGCTGCTTCAAAGTCAGCCTTCGTTACGCCGTCTATGGTTTCGACAGCAAGAGTTTCTTCATCTTCTACTTCATAAGATACGCTTGCGTCTGCCGGAACGGCTGCGTCAAGCTGTTCGAGAGCAGCCTTTGCTGCTGCGTCATCGTAAGTTTCGCTTTCCATGTCGAGAGCTTCTGCAATGCTGTCGTCACCGTATGCATCAGCAAACGCGCCGAGAATCAGATCGGTATCGCCGTACTGCTTTGCAGCTTCTTCGTACTGTGCGGTTCCGTTTCCGAACAAATGCCAGCCGTCTCCAAAGAGTCCGTCATTCGCCCAGTCTGTCGCGGATGCGCCGACTGTAACCATGGAAATATAGTAAACGAGGAACATTATTACTGCGAAAATCGGAAGACCGAGCCATCTGTTGGTTACGATTCTGTCGATTTTATCGGAGTTTGAAAGTCCTCCCACATTTTTCTTCTTATAGCAGGCTTTGATAATTGAACTTATGTATAAATATCTTTCGTTTGTGATGATGGATTCCGCATCGTCATCCATTTCTGTTTCCGCAGCCTTGATGTCATTTTCGATGTGTGCCATGATATCTGCAGGAATGTTCAACTTCTCAAGAACTTTTTCGTCACGTTCAAAGATTTTGATTGCGTACCATCTCTGCTGTTCTTCCGCAAGATCGTGGATTGCAGCTTCTTCGATGTGCGCGATTGCGTGTTCTACCACGCCGGAGAATGTATGCATCGGAATGGTCTTCGCGTTTTCTGCCGCGTCGATTGCCGCTTCTGCCGCTTCCATGATGCCTTTATTCTTCAAAGCGGAGATTTCCACGACTTTACAGCCAAGCTGGCGGGAAAGTTCTGCGGTATTAATCTTATCGCCGTTCTTTTCTACGATGTCCATCATGTTGATTGCGATAACAACCGGGATTCCAAGCTCGGTGAGCTGCGTTGTCAGATAAAGGTTTCTTTCGAGGTTCGTACCGTCGATGATGTTCAGGATTGCGTCCGGACGTTCATCAATCAGGTAGTTTCTTGCTACAACTTCCTCCAAAGTATATGGAGAAAGGGAATAAATACCCGGAAGGTCGGTGATGACTACATCGTCATGCTTTTTTAATTTACCTTCCTTTTTTTCAACCGTTACGCCCGGCCAGTTACCTACGAACTGGTTGGAACCCGTCAGACCGTTAAACAAGGTCGTTTTTCCTGAGTTCGGGTTACCTGCCAGAGCAATTCTAATCTTTTTCTCGCTCATTTCTTATTATTCCTCCACTTCTATCATTTCGGCGTCAGCTTTTCTGATGGAAAGCTCATATCCTCTTACAGTCAATTCAATCGGATCACCAAGCGGCGCCACTTTTCTGATGTGCACTTCAACGCCTTTGGTAATACCCATATCCATGATTCTGCGTTTCGTCGCGCCTTCGCCGTGAAGTCTTTTTACCACTGCGTCTTCTCCGACTTTTACTTCTTTCAATGTTTTCATTCTCTTCATTCCTTTCCGCATCTGGATAAAATAAGTTTATACCATGATTTTCTGTGCCATTTCGCGGCTGAGTGCCACGCGCGATTCCTTGACGTTAACAATCAGATTGCCGCCGAGCGAATTCACTACAGTGACGTCTCCGCCTACCACGAATCCTAAGTTTTCCAAATGTTTTTTAACCTCGGGGGTACCGCCGATTTTCTTGATTATATTCGCCTCTCCCCGGTTTGCTAAAGCTAAAGGCATCATATTTCCTCCGTTCCCCGCGAGTACCGCGTGTTGCTGTATTTAGGTTAGTTTGTGCTAACCTTGTTGCTTTATTTTAGGTTAGCTTTCGCTAACCTTTGCTCTTTAAATTTGGTTAGCTTTCGCTAACCACAGATATACTATACTATTGCTTCGCTTCATTGTCAACACTTTTTTCAAAGAAAATTAAAAATTTTCCACTCTTGAAAAGGCGGTTGCTTTGTGCTAACATGAGAATAGTTTTAGGAGGTTCATTATGGCAATACAAGAATCCGGAGAAATGTATCTGGAAACAATTTTAGTTTTATCGAAGACTCATCCGACCGTGCGGGCAATCGATGTCGGTGAAGAAATGGGCTTCAGCAAACCAAGCGTAAGCCGTGCTTTGGGCATTCTGAAGGCGGATGGGTATGTCGTTTCCGATGCAAACGGCTATCTGACCCTGACCGATTCAGGCAGATCCATTGCGGAAAAAATATATGAGCGGCACACCCTGCTCTCGCAGTTCCTGGTTAACCTTGGAGTCGACCCCGAAGTCGCGGCAGAAGATGCCTGCAAAATCGAGCATCACATAAGCGACCAATCATTCGAAGCGATTAAGCGTCATGCAAAGATGCACGCAGAATAAGGACAACCGATATAAAAGGCGCACCCGTTCCCGGGTGCGCCTTTTCTCAGCGTTTACAACTCCAGTTCGTACATGATCATCGCAAGTGCGGCCAGACCCGCTGTTTCCGTGCGGAGAATCGTTTTGCCGAGCGTAACCAGCTGCACCGAAATGCCGCAGGCGGAAAGCTTTGCGATTTCCTTCTCACTAAATCCGCCCTCCGGCCCGATAATGACCGCGATACGCGGTGCGGATGCAAGCGGTTCGTCTGCTTCGGCAGAGTTTCCGGCATCCGTACGGGCTTTCCCGGCAAATTCCCGCAAGGCATCCTTCATCGTACGATTCTCTTCATTTTCGTAAGGGCAGATTACCAAATCGTAGCTGTTTGCAAGGTCTTCAAGCATTTTGTCAAAGGAAAGAGGCTCTGCGACCTGCGGGATTCTGCTGCGCTTGCACTGCTTTACGGTCTCGTCACTGATTTTCTGCCATCTGACGAGTTTCCTGCCGAACTGCCCCTTATCGGTTACGACCGTTCTTTCCATAAATACCGGCACGATTTCGTCGATACCCATTTCAACATTTTTCTGTATAATGGTCTCCATCTTGGCGGCCTTGGGAATTCCCTGGTAGAGGCTTACCCGAATGCACGGCTCGCGTGCGGGTTTTTGCTTATCAAGAATGCGAAGCGTCACACATGCTTCGTCAATCGCTGCAATCTCGGTTTCGTATTCCCACTCACCGCCATCCGATATGCATACCGCATCCCCGCATTTTGCACGCAAAACTCTTGTAAGATGCTTGATATCTTCTTTTTTGTCCAAATAGATGTCTGAGCCGCAGACTGCACTCGGCTCCACAAAAAACTTAATCATGTCCCTCTCCTAAAGTTTTGCGACGATGGCACACCACATACCATCTTCTTTGACTTCCATTATCTTAAATCCAAGTGCACGCATGGTGTCTGCGACCTGAACTTCTTTTTCCGTGAGAATTCCCGAGGAAATATAAATACCGCCCGGCAGGAGGTGTTTTGCAACATCCTCGCTGAGCATCATTACCAAATCGGCCATGAGATTTGCCACTATGACATCCGCTTTGAAATCAATGCCCTTCGTGAGATCGCCGTACTGCGCCCTTGCCACGTTTCCGACTCCGTTAAGTGCAATGTTCTCCTTTGCGATTTCAACGGCAACCGGGTCGATTTCAACACCGAGAACCTCGGATGCATCCAGAAGTGCCGCTGCAACCGACAAAATTCCCGAGCCGCATCCCACATCCAAAACCTTCATTCCCGGTTTCACATACTCCTCCATGAGGCGTATGCAAAGCGAGGTGGTTTCATGTGTGCCCGTGCCGAACGCCATGCCCGGATCAATTTCGATTACCTTTTCTCCCGATGCCGGTTTATATTCCTCCCATGTAGGCTTAACCACAATCGTTTTGCCGACCTTTGCCGGTTTAAAATACTCTTTCCAGTTGTCTTTCCACTCACTGTCATCTTCGACCTTCACTGAAATATCAAGGCTGCCAAGGTCAATGCCTTCGCCGAACTCACCCGCTTCTGCGCGTGCCTCAAGGCCGGCAACCGCCTCTCGAATTTCTTCAAGCTTGGCCCTTCCTTCCTCGTTTTCTTCGACAAAGACCGTAACCTTCGGCGTTTCGTTCTCAAGTTCCAAAATGCTTTCATCAATATAATCCCAGTCGTAATCGTTCTTTTTTTCGAGCAGATCCGCAATGTCCGCCGGGTCTTCGATCACCGCGTCTGTGATTCCGATTTCGAGAAGTGCCGCGATAGTCGGCTCGATTGCCTGCCTGCTGCCTCTGATATCTATCTGTATATACTTCATTTTCTCCTCCGCCAAATTAAACATTCAATTAATTATACACTATTTTTGTGCAATGTGGTATACTTTTAGCAGTCAGACCCGGGAGGTTCTCATGAAAAGCAAAAAAACATATTTCACAACAGGCGAGTTTGCAAAAATTTTTGATGTAAAAAAACAGACTCTTTTTCACTATGACAGCTGCGGGATTTTTAAGCCCGACATTATAGGTGAAAACGGCTACCGCTATTATTCTTTTACGCAGCTTGAAACGTTTGCGATTATAAGGACTTTGCGGGATTTGGGGGTTCACATAAACGAAATCAAGGAGCACATGGACAATCGTTCTCCCGAAGCGCTTATCGAACTTCTCGAATCAAAGAAAAAAGAGATTGACCAGAAAATCGAAAGCCTGAAATGGTCACGCATATACATCAACAAGAAAATTGAAGAAACCCGAAGCGGAATTCTTGCACCGGTTGATGAAATCATATTTGAAAACGCAGAGGATCAGTTCTACGTAATCACGGATTATGAAGGAATCGACGACGAGAAGAACATTATGGAGGCTGTTGGGGAACATTTTTCGTTTTGCCAGAGGATGAACCTGTACAGTGCCTATCCGATAGGTGCCCTGATTCCCCGTGATTCGGTCAGCGAAGATGCCTATAAATACAGCCAGTTTTATTCCGTCATCGAACCTTCCGAAATCAGTAAGCATCAGTCTGAAGAACTTACGCTTGTGAAAGGCGGCAGGCTGCTTGCCATTTACGACAATCACGGCTATGCCAATGTCCTTGAAAACTGCAAAAAACTCATTGATTATGCCGCAAAAAACAATCTAACCCTCGGCGACAAATTCTACGAGGACGTTATCCTTGATGATTTGTCAACCGAAGGTTACTATAATTATCTTGTCAAGTTGTCAATCCATGTGGACGGTTAAACATCGCTCCGGTCAACATACTTCGTATGCAGAAGCTGATGTGCCCGCATGCCGCCGGCAAATCCCAGGTATTCTTTGTACAGTTTCTTAATTGCAGGATTGTTGTGAGCCTTGCGCACGAATTTTTCACGGTCGCCGTGATAAAGTGCCTGGGCTCTTTTTTCTTTGAAATCAATCCAATTGCGTACATCGGAAACCTGCAGCGGCTGCCCTCCGCCGTTGATGCACCCGCCCGGGCAGGCCATGATTTCGATGAAATCGAATTTTTCCCCGGCTTTGACGCGCTCGATGAGCTTTCTTGCATTGCCGAGTCCGTGTGCCACTGCCGCCCGAATCTTCAAATCAAGAATTTCCACTTCGGCAATCTTTATTCCGTCTTCGATTCCGCGCACCTGTACATAGTCGATGGCATCGGAACTTGTTCCGTTGAGGATATCGCACACCGTCCGGAGTGCAGCTTCCATAACGCCGCCCGTAGTTCCGAATATGAGGCCGGCACCGGTTGAAAAGCCGAGCGGGTCGTCAAACTGCCCCTCGCCGAGGGCATTAAACTCGATACCCAGCGATTTAATCATTCTGGCGAGCTCTCTGGTTGTAATTACATGATCAACATCCGAAAGTCCGTTCACGGAAAGTTCCGGGCGTTTTGCCTCGAACTTCTTTGCCGTGCAAGGCATGACGGAAACAACCACTATTTTGGCCGGATTGATTCCGTTCTTTTCCGCAAAATAACTCTTGATTACAGCTCCCATCATCTGCTGCGGGGATTTGCAAGTAGAAAGGTTCGGGATCATTTCCGGGTAATTGTGTTCGCAGAACTTAATCCAGCCCGGCGAGCAGGAAGTTATGAGCGGAAGCACTCCGCCGCCTCTGATTCTGTCGATAAGCTCGGTGCCCTCTTCCATGATGGTGAGGTCGGCTGCCGTATCAGTGTCAAATACCTTGTCAAAGCCCACCATGCGGAGTGCGGAAACCATCTTGCCCGTCACATCGGTTCCGATCGGATTTCCGAATTCTTCACCCAGTGCTGCTCTCACTGCAGGTGCTGTCTGAACAACGACATACTTGTCGGGATCGTAAATCGCATCCCATACCTCGTCAATGCTTCTGTGCTCCTGCAGCGCACCGGTCGGGCATACATTGATGCACTGACCACAGTTTACGCAGATTGTATTATCAAGACTGCGGTTTTCCGGGGTGCCTATAATCGTGTTGAATCCCCTGTTTATCGCGTTTATCGCTCCGACCGTCTGGATATCATTGCAAATGCTCACGCATCTTCTGCAAAGCACGCAGCGATTCGGGTCCCTCTGAATCGAAATTCCGTCATCGATTGCAAGCGGAAGGTCAACCGTAAGCGGCTCCTGATAGCTCCTGTAATTTTCAAAGTTTGCATCCAGTGTATCCGCAAGGTTCTGCAGTTCGCAGGAATTGGTTCTTGTGCAGCTCTGACATCTTGCAGGGTGGTTGGAAAGAATCAGTTCCAGGTTCTTCTTGCGGATTTTCATAATCTCCGGTGTATGCGTTTTTACCTTCATTCCGTCCTTTACCGGATATACGCATGCAGCCTGAAGGCTTCTTACGCCCTCCACTTCCACCAAACACATTCTGCAGCATCCGATTTCGCTCACATCTTTCAGGAAGCAGAGGGTCGGAATATGAATATTTATTTCTTTTGCAGCTTCAAGAACCGTATAGCTGCCCGGCACATATACCTGAATGCCGTCAATTGTAACATGTACTTTACTCATTTTCGGCCTCCTCCTTAAGCGTTTTTCATGATGGATTTGAACGGACATCTTGCCATGCAGACACCGCACTTGATACATTTATCCTGATCGATAACATAGGCCTGTTCCTTGCTTCCGCTGATTGCACCCACAGGGCAGTTCTTCGCACAGATTCCGCAGCGTTTGCAGAGCTCGTCGGCGATGATAAAGCGAAGCATCGAAATACATACGCCGGCCGGACATTTCTTGTCCCTTACATGGGCGATGTACTCATCCTTAAAGTATTTCATTGTGGAAAGAATCGGGTTCGGTGCCGACTGCCCCAGTCCGCAAAGCGATGCACGTTTGACCGTGTTTGCCATGCTCTCGAGTTCATCGAGGTCTTCCATTGAACCTTTTCCTTCCGTAATTCTTGTCAAAATTTCAAGCATTCGCTTGGTTCCGATTCTGCACGGAGGACATTTTCCGCAGGATTCGTCCACCGTGAATTCAAGGAAAAACTTTGCGATGTCGACCATGCACGTGTCTTTGTCCATGACGATCATTCCGCCCGAGCCCATCATGGAACCCAGCTGCGTCAGCGAATCATAGTCAAGCGATGTATCAAGATATTCTGCCGGAATGCATCCGCCGGAAGGACCGCCTGTCTGTGCGGCTTTGAATTTTTTTCCTCCCGGAATGCCTCCGCCGATATCGTAAATCACTTCACGGAGTGTCGTTCCCATTGGGATTTCAACCAGCCCGGAATTGTTAATCTTGCCTCCGAGCGCGAATACCTTGGTACCGGTTGACCTTTCGGTTCCGATGCCTCTGAACCAGTCCGCCCCGTTTATGATGATCTGCGGGATGTTCGCAAAAGTTTCTACATTATTAAGCACCGTTGGCTTACCAAAGAGCCCTTTCTCTGCCGATGAAGGTGGTTTCGGTCTCGGCTCGCCTCGGTTTCCCTCGATGGAAATCATAAGTGCCGTGGATTCTCCGCACACGAAAGCGCCTGCACCCAGACGAATCTCAAGTCGGAACGAAAAACCTTTTCCTAAGATATTATCACCAAGCAGCCCGTATTCTTCTGCTTGTGCAATTGCTTTTTTGAGTCTTTTCACCGCTGTCGGATATTCCGCACGAACATAGATGTATCCCTCGTGTGCACCGATGGCGTATGCAGTGATAATCATGGCTTCGATTACGGAGTGTGGGTCGTCTTCCAGAATGGATCTGTCCATAAAAGCTCCCGGGTCGCCTTCGTCGGCGTTACAGCACACAATCTTGTCGGGTACCATCTGCTTTGCCGCAGCCTCCCACTTTCTGCCTGCCTGGAATCCGCCGCCGCCTCTGCCTCGGATTCCTGATTTCTTTACAATATCAATTACATCCTCAGGCTCCATGCCGTTGAGAACTTTAATGAGCGCAGCATAACCACCAGCTGCAATATATTCGTCTATGTTTTCAGGGTCGATGCGGCCGCAGTTCTTGAGTGCGATTCTCTGCTGCTTGGAGAAAAACGCCTTTTCGTTCTTGGAAACAAGTCGTTCGACAGGTTTTCCTCTTTTAATATGACTTTCCCAGATTTCTTCAACATCTTCGGGCTGTACCTTCGCATACATGATGTTTTCCGGCTGGATCACAATAATCGGACCATCGGAGCAAAGTCCGAAACATCCGGTTCTGACCGCACACACCTCTTCGCCCATTCCGTCACGCTCTGCAAGTTCCCGGAATTTTTCGAGCAGCCTTCCCGAGCCGGACGAATGGCAGCCCGCACCGCCGCATGTCATTATATGAATTCTCGCCCCCGCAAAATCGGTCATTCCGAATCTTGCTCCGATTTCGTTCAGCGTGTTTTCGCGTATTTTTTCAATCTCAGCAATGGTTTTCACAGACATTTATTTCACCTCCATCGCTTCATATTTATCGATTATGCCGTCGATGTCCTCAGGCACAAGTTTCCCGTACACTTCCTCGTTTATCGTCACGACAGGTGCAAGGCTGCATGCCCCGATGCAGCGGCAGGAATCCAAGGAAAAAAGCCCGTCATCCGTACACTCCCCGACGTCTATGGAAAGTCTCTCTTTAAGCTTATCCAAAATTTCTGCGGCGCCTTTTACGTAACACGCCGTTCCCAGGCATACGCTTATCCGGTACTTGCCCTTTGGGGTAAGCGAAAACTGGGAGTAAAAGGTTACTACTCCGTACACTTTGGCAACCGGAATATCCAGCCCGTCGGCAATTATTTTCTGCACCTCAAAAGGCAGATAGCCATACAGTTCCTGAGCCTCATGCAGCACAGGAATCAAAGCTCCCGGCGTATCTTTGTATTTGGCAATGATTTTTTCAAGTTGTTCCTTCATCGGAACCTGTTTTTCGCAGCACATACGCTATTGACTCCTCCGTTTCCGTTTTTGTATACAATATTCTAACATAGAATTCCCGCCCCTGGCTAGCAAAAAAACGCGCGTATTTAATAAAAAACAATAGAAATACAAAAAGTTTTACTTGCGTAATCTCTTAACTTATGGTAAAGTAGTTATTGGTCTTGGAGGATTGACCGAGTGGCTAAGGAGCTTGATTGGAAATCAAGTAAGGTGTAACAGCCCCGTGGGTTCGAGTCCCATGTCCTCCGCCAGATGAAAATAACACCCTTTGGGGTGTTATTTTGTTTTTTGTAAATGTCGCAGGGGCTCGGACCCGTGAGGGCAGAGCCGTCGGCGGACGATCCGGTGAATCGTTCGGCATCTTCTAGCAGTTCTTGTTGTAATAGCATTTTAAACGGAATTAACTCAAAAAATGAAGTTCCAAAACATTTAGAAAACTTGCTCAAATGCTCAACATTGATTTTGACCTGACCATGTTCAATTCTAGCAGGAAGAACTTTATTGAAGAAAATGCTGCCAAAATAATGGAGGTATACGATTATGAATGGAGAGATGAAGAAATATAGGGAATCACTTGATAGGATGTCTGAGCCGATCATGCCTAGTCAAATGAAAAATACGATGGAGCTTCGTGGTCTAATGCAGTATGCCAAGAATAAGGGCGTCAAGGTCTCACAGCTCACCGAAAGCGAACGACTTCAGCATAGCCACGTGAGCAGTCGAACCTCATTATAACGAATATTCTTCAGAGGCTCCTTTTTCTACGGTTTTCAGTTGGCGCAAAGGGTTCGAGTCCCATGTCCTCCGCCGGAAATCAATCTTTCAAACATCCCACAGGGACAACATATACGCCGTCCTTCCTGCGATATGGATAGTCTCCCGTGCCTGTCAAAACCATAAGGAATGACGGAACTTTCATCTTGTCTGTATCGATTTTGGCTTCCATAGCTTTCAGAGTGTTTGCACCTTCCTCTATGAGTTTATCCCCGCCGAGTTTTATTTCGATCAGGCCATATCTGCCATTTCTCAAATGAACGACAGCATCGCATTCGAGCCCATCTTTATCTCGATAATGACAAACCTGTCCGCCGAGTGCCTCTGCAAATATCCGAAGATCTCTGACGCAAAGAGTCTCGAAAAGAAATCCGAAGGTTCGCAAGTCGTTAAGTAAATCCTTCGGGCCTATTCCCAAGGCTGCCGCCGCAATCGAAGGATCTGTATAGTATCGGGTGTCTGATGAACGAATTGCAGTTTTTGAACGCAGGTTAGGATTCCACGCGGGCATATCTTCCACAACAAAAATTTTGCGAAGCGCATTAATATAGGAAGCGACGGTCTCTTCGCTTATGGTCACTTCATCATTTGCGGAAATATCCTCTGCAAGCACGGTATTTGGTACCTGTCCTCCTTGATTTCGAGCATAGGAAAGCATAAGTCTACGGACTCTCTCCGGATTTTTCTGTACATTATCCGCTCTGTTAATGTCAGAACGCACAACAGCATCAAAATAATCCCTTGCCTGATCCAAAGCAATCTCATCGCGCATATCTACCGCTTGCGGCCATCCGCCCCGGCACACCAAAAATGCCAAACGGTCAATTATAATATTCGATTCCCCATCAATAGTTTCCTTGCCGTCAAACAATTCTTTCAAGCTGACTTCACCGGTTGAATCGTCCGATTCATATAAACTCATCGTCCTCATCGTCAGCCATGTGAAGCGTCCGGTACCCGAGTGCGTAATTTCTTTCGTGTCAGCAGGAACAGCAGAACCCGTCAGTACAAACTGACCAAGGGCATCACGGTGGTCTACTTCAAATCGTACGGCATCCCACAGTTTCGGTGCAAGCTGCCATTCGTCAATCAGCCTCGGTGTTTCGCCTTTCAAAAGGCGTCTTGGATTGAGCTCCGACATGGAAATATTTTGTTCTTTCTTTTCGGGATCATCCATATATAAAATACTTGCGGCAACCTGTTCTGCAGTAGTGGTTTTACCGCACCATTTAGGGCCTTCGATAAGTACGGCACCTTTTCCCTCAAGTTTTCTTTTCAAAATATCATCAGCAATTCTTTTTCTGTATTTTCTCATCAGATTCACCTCAAATTAATCGTTCCTCTATAGTATACACGGTATTTTCAAAAAATACTACACTTTTCCGACGATTGGCGAAATATTTTTCCGACGATTGGCGGATTTTCATTCCGACGATTGGCGAGTTCATTCCATTTATCCCTCTTTTTTCTTCGTTATCAGCACGATCTCCGGCGGGCAGTTCGGCTGGTTCAGCATGTCGGTATGAACGCAGTGGTAAATGCCCTTATCGAGGTTTTTCGCCCATCTCAAAACCGCCTCCCGCTCCTCTCTGCCTGACGGGTGCCCCCAATAAACGGTCACGCACAAAAGCCCATCCACTCGCAAGAGTTCCAGTGCCGCCTGCAGTGCACAAAGTGTTGATTCTGTATGGGTGGTAATTTCCTTGTCGCCGCCCGGCAGATATCCGAGGTTAAATACGATTACCGCAGCCTTTTCGGGTACACGGCTTTTCATGTCCGCATGACTTTTGCAAAACAGTTCAACCTTTCCGCTTCGATTATGCGCCCCCAGCAATTCGGCGGTTGTCTTTACAGCCTCCGGCTGAATATCAAAAGCGTACACCCTGTCGCATACTTCGGCAAGCCAAAGCGCGTCGTGCCCGTTTCCGCAGGTCGCATCCACAGCGATGAGTGGCCCATTCTTGTCCGCGGATTTTCTGAATGCGTCTATATAGTTTTGACAGACAGCACGCGCCAGAGCTGTCGTATTCTTAAGTAAATTTTCCATAATCTTACTCTCCTATCTTGTGTTCATTGTACAAGATTCGTTCGCCGGGTGCAAGATTTCATCGCAAAAAAATTGCCGCAACGGTTTTGCGTCCGTGCGGCAGTTTTCGTATTTTATTATTCGTTCACATTACCGATGTGAATTTCAGGATTCATTTCTTTCGCGAACTCCAGAACCTCTTTCGCCTCCGGAATCGGAAAGACAAGTCTTTTGGTCATGATATCCTTCATAAAATGCAGTCCGTACTGTTTGCAGTCCGGTGAAAGTTCTTTGTGAATCTCCTTGATTTCCTCCCACGGCCATACTTCTCTGTATTGATACAAAATCACATCATACCTTACGACGATTCCTTCTTCACAAACAACTGTCTCCTTGCTCAGGAGCATTGCCGCAATGATGACTGCACCGATCAGACCCGCATAAATGGAGGGTCTGATGATGCCCAGTCCTATGAAAAACAAACCTGCCGCAATGGCCGCAATGCGCGTTGATTTACGCATTTGTCTGGTATCAACGGAAATATACTCTTTCATTATTTTGCTTCTTTCTTTGCTGCTGCGAGTTCAGCTTTTTTCTTAGCCTTTGCAGCCCTGAGTTCAGCACCTCTCAATCCGTCATATTCTTTATACTTAACGCCGATTCCGAATGCAGTAATTACAACGGCAAGTACCGGGTTGATAAGGTTAACGAATGCAAACGGCATGAATGCAAAGTTGTGAACTCCCAGAGTTGCTGCCTGATAAGCTCCACATCCGTTCCAAGGAATCATTGGTGACCACAGAGTCGCACCGTCTTCTGTAGTTCTTGACAGGAAGGATCTTGAAAGATCTCTCTTGTCAAATTCGTCTCTGAACATACGGGAAGGAATCATGATTGCAAGGTACTGGTCAGTCAGGATAACGTCGCAGATGATACCTGTGATAATGGTTGCCGCAACAAGGCTTGCTGTGGATTTCACTCTCTTAACGATTCCGCCCATAAGGGATTCCACGAATCTGCACTTTTCCATCATTCCGCCGTATGCAAGTGCGAACATGATTAAGGAAATAGTCCAAAGCATGGAGTCAAGGCCGCCTCTGTTGAGAAGACTGTCTGCATATTCGTTTCCTGTTTCGATTGAGAAACCTGCCTGAAGTCCGATAAGAACATCAGGAACGGATGCGCCCTGTGCAAAGATTGCGATTACTGCCGCAACTGCTGCTGCAAGCAGCAGTGACGGAATTGCAGGGATTCTCTTAACTGCCGCAAAGATAACTACCAGTACAGGAAGCATGATCCACGGTGACAGATAGAAATTGTCAGCGATTGCGTCCATGATTCCCTGTGCAAGCGATGCATCATAACCGGATGTATCAATTACAACGAAACCTACGATTAAGTAAAGCACGAATGAAATAACGAAACTTGGCACAGTTGTTGTCATCATAGCTCCAACGTGGTCGTACAGCGGTGTTCCAGCTGCAGCTGCCGCTACATTTGTTGAGTCGGATAACGGAGAAAGCTTATCCCCTGTGTACGCACCTGCGATAATCATACCTGCTGCCAACGGAGCGGAAATTCCAAGACCCATAGCAACACCCATAAGCGCTACGCCTACCGTACCGGATGCAGTCCAGGAAGAACCTGTTGCAAGACCAACGATTGCCGTAAGTACAAGACCCAATGCAAGGAATACGCTCGGTGAGATAAATTTAAGACCGTAGTATACCATTGCCGGCATTGTTCCTGCCCATACCCATGAGCCGATGAGCATACCTACACATAAGATGATGAGGAGTGCTTCTACTGCACTCTTAACGCTGTCAAGTGCTCCTGTAATGATTGCATCCCACTTGTATCCGCAAGCGGCTGCAACGAATGCTGTTACTACACATGCGAGTACCAGCGGAATATGAGGGTCCATTCCCCATACTACGGTTCCCACAATCATGAATACCATGATTGCCGCAACCGGAATCAGTGCTTCCCAAACTTTGGGCATGCGTGGTTGTTTTGTTTCTGACATGTTTTGCCTCCTAGAATTATGTGATAATTTCTATATAAAAGACTCATTTAATAAAATTGGGTATGAGCCGATTATATCAGTTCCGGTGCTTCTTCAGCGATTGCCGGAAGCATTTCGCGAAGGGATGTTTCCAAAGTGTCAAGTCCGAAACGAATGTCCTCTTTCGTCATGGCTGTGGACATACAGAACATTCCTCTTTCGGCATCGAATATGCCCTTTGTGAGCAGCGACATGTAAAGCACTTTGTTCAGCTCCTCATGCGCCGAAGCAACATCTCTGTAGTTTTTTACCTCTTTATCCGTAAACAAAATGTTGTAAATGGAGCCTGTTCCGCTTATTTTCATGTTCAGTCCGAGTTTATCGTAAATTTTGAGGACGCCTTCTTTAAATAAGGTGCCCAAGCCGTTTACGTAATCCACAGCCTCCTGATTGTATGCCTTCATGGTCGCAAGGCCTGCCGCCATTGTCACAGCATTTCCGTTAAATGTTCCGGAGTGATACATTTTCTTCTCACGCGGATCGTACATCTGCATGATTTCCTGCTTTCCTCCGAAAGCTCCGACCGGCGTTCCTCCTCCGATAATTTTTCCCATGGTGGTGAGATCCGGTGTGACACCGTAAAATTTCTGCGCCCCACCAAGGGAAAGTCTCCCTGTCACCACCTCATCGAAGATTAAAACGATATGGTACTGTGCGGTAATTTCTCTTAAAAACTTTAAATATTCCAAATCCGGAGTAATCTGCCCTGCAGAACCCATAATCGGTTCAATAATGATGCAGGCGGTTTCCCGGTAATGTTCCTCTATCATTTTCCTTGTTCGTTCGATATCGTTGAAAGGAACAACCAGCACATCTTTGAGTGCGTTTTCGGAGACCCCTCTGCTTTCCGGAATCACCTTAATTTGGTCAAGCGTTCCGGCTTTCTTAATGTTTGGATCGACACTTGCCTCAAAAACATCCGTTGTGCCGTGGTATCTGCCTTCAGTCTTGATAATCTTAGCTTTTCCCGTGTATGCTCTTGCAATTCGCAAGGCATGCATATTGGCTTCCGTCCCTGAATTTGTATAGCGAATCATGTCAACGCTCGGAAAACGCTGCGTCAAAATCGCGGAGAGTTCAATCTGTTTCTCGAAAGGTGCGGTATACGCGCTTCCTTTTGCGATTTGTTCTCTCACAGCTTCCACTGTTTCCGGATGAGCATGCCCGTGAATAAGCGATGTATAGTTATTCTGGAAATCAAGCAGCTTGAACCCGTCTTCATCGTACATGTAAGCTCCGTCACCGTATTTTATGAAATTCGGGAACGGAAGAAAAAACGTTGCGGTCCTTGTATCTCCGCCCGGCATATATTTGCATGCTTCCGTATGAAGTCTGCGCGAATTCGGGCGTGCATCCGCATAGATTTTTTTCACACTCTCAAAATACTCCAATGTCTTCTCTTTCATATTCTCTTTTCTCTTTCATCCTTTGATTCACATTTTTATCACAAAATGTTTACCGAATAATCATTTGATTTGGCGTATCTTTATTACAATGCAATATTCGTGCCAATTCGACATTTTTTTCATTCGAGTGATTTCAACGCTCGTATGGATGCCACAAAAAAACATAAACCGAAAACGACTTATTTCGGGTAACCAAACTTTCGTGGGGGCTGGCAAAAATGGGGGCACTCCGTGGGGGCTG
>ERZ827168.2869-NODE-2869-length-18799-cov-5.225085_pt1 | contig 18799 bp, 21 predicted proteins | sample MGYA00519868_ERZ827168 | MGnify/ENA primary metagenome ERZ827168 (study PRJEB31778, sample SAMEA3449271) | human gut metagenome | biome: human gut; feature: human-associated habitat; material: faeces | place: United Kingdom | collected 2010/2012 ...
TATTTTTAATTTAATAAAAAAATTAAAAATATAATAAATTTAAGTATTAATAATAATATATTGACAATATAAAATAAAATTAATAAAATTAGTTATGTTAGGAAAGGAGAAAGTAAATATAATAGGTATGAAAATAGAGTTGAATGAAAATGAAAGAATAGATGATCTACAATATAAAAATTTAAAAATTATTCAAAATGAAATGGGATTTTGCTTTGGAATAGATAGTGTATTACTTTCTGATTTTGCAAAAAAAATAAAACGAAATGCTAAAGTAATAGACTTAGGAACAGGGACAGGTATTATACCTATATTATTATGTGGAAAAACAGAATTAAAAAGAATAGTTGGAGTAGAGGTTCAGGAGGAAGTTTTTGATTTAGCAAATAGAAATATCAAATTAAATAATTTAGAAAATAAATTTGAAGTTATAAATGAAAATATTAAAAATTTGAAAAATATTTACGAATATGGTAGTTTTGATGTAGTGGTTACGAATCCACCATATAAAAAAGAAAACACTGGAATTAAAAATCTTAATAATAAGAAATTAATATCTAGACATGAAATTACTGCAAACCTAGAGGATTTTGTTGAGATTTCAAAATATTTATTAAAAGATAGAGGTAGAATATACATGGTTCATAGGCCAGACCGCTTAGTTGATATTTTATTTTTAATGAGAAAAAATAAGTTAGAACCTAAAAAAATTAAATTTATTTATTCAAATGTGAATACAGAACCAAAATTGGTTTTAATAGAAGCTGTAAAAAATGCAAAACCGTTTTTACAAATAGAAAAAAATCTATATATTTATAATGAAAATGGTGAATATACGGATGAAATACTAAAAATATATAATAAAAATTAAAGGAGAAGTTATGAAAGGAAACTTATATTTAGTTGCAACGCCAATTGGAAATCTAGATGATATAACTTTAAGAGCGTTAAAAGTATTAAATGATGTAGATATAATTGCAGCAGAGGATACAAGACATACGTTAAAGTTATTAAATCATTTTGAAATTTCAAAACCATTAATTAGTTATCATAGACATAATGAAGAAGATAAATCAGATGTTTTGATAAAAAAATTATTAGATGGAGAAAATATTGCTTTAGTTTCTGATGCCGGAACTCCGGGAATCTCAGATCCAGGAGAAGAAATTGTAAAAAGAGCTATAGAAAATGATATTAATATTGTGCCAATACCAGGTGCATGCGCAATGGTAAATGCTTTAATATGTTCTGGTATAAGTACTAAAGAATTTACTTTTATGGGTTTTTTATCTTTAAACAAAAAATTAAGACAAGAACAATTAAATAAGATAAAAGATGCAGAAGATACTATTATAATTTATGAGGCTCCCCATAAATTGAGTAAAACATTGTCCGATTTAAGCAAAATTTTAGATAATAGACAAGTTGTTTTAGCACGTGAATTAACTAAAATTCATGAAGAATATATAAGAGGAACTATAAAAGATATTATGATAAAATCCCAAAATTTAAGAGGAGAAATTGTTATTATTATAGAAAAAAATGAACAAAAAAAGGATGCTAAAACTGAACTAGCTAGTTTAGATATTGAAGAACAATATAAATATTATGAAAAGTTAGGATATGAAAAAAAAGATATAATAAAAAAAATTGCTAAACTAAGAAATGTTGACAAAAATGAAATATATATGAAGTTTATAAAAAAATAAAAATCTCATAGAGATTTTTATTTTTTTAATTCTGATATTTTGTTAGAACATTTATCACAAATTAATTTGTCTTTGTATTCTATTAAATTTTTAGTATTTCCACAAAATATACAATTTGGTTCATATTTTTTTAGAACGATAGAAGAACCATCTACATAAATTTCTATTGGATCTTTTTCTGCTATATTAAATTTATTTCTTATTTCTATAGGTATTACTACTCTTCCAAGTTCATCTACTTTTCTAACGATACCTGTTGATTTCATAGACTCATCCTCCTCAAATACTACAAAATTCGACAACCACTTTACAAATATAATATATCATATGAAAGTGTTCTGGTCAATAAGTTTAATTAAATTAATTTTAACAATATATGGAAAAATGTATAAATTCATTTTTTATATAATAATATTAATTTAGGGGAGAAAAAATGTTAAATATATTATGGCCAATGTTTATAATTATATCATTTATTTATGCTTTTTTTTCTGGAAATATAAATAATGTAAATAATTCTATTTTTGAATCTACCGAAGGAGCGGTTACATTATCTTTGACTTTATTAGGAACAATGTGTTTATGGAATGGAATAATGGCAGTAGCATCAAAAACTACTGTTGTTGAAAGGCTTACTAAATTTTTAAGACCATTAATAAAGTTTTTATTTCCTGATTTGAAGAATAACAATTTTATACAAAAACAGATTTCTATGAATATGATTGCAAATATATTAGGATTAGGAAATGCAGCAACTCCTTTAGGAATAAAAGCTATGCAATCTATGCAGAAAGATAATATTCAAAAGGATAAGTTGACTAATTCCATGGTAATGTTAATTGTGATTAATACGGCATCTTTACAAATTATACCAACTACAGTTATAGCTATAAGAAATTCATTAGGATCTGCTAATCCAACTAAAATTATATTTCCAGTTTGGATAGCAACTATAGTTGCTGCTATTATAGGAGTTTTAGTTACAAAATTATTTATAAAATTAGGTAAAAGGAGATAAAATGAAAATTGTTGATTATATATCAAGTGCTGCTATGCCAACAGTTATATTAATAATTTTATTGTTTGGATTAATAGAAAAAAATAAGGTTTTTGATATTTTCTTAGATGGAGCAAAAGAAGGAATAGAAATTGTTTTAAAAATTTTTCCGACTTTAATAGGATTATTTGTTGCAATAGGAGCGTTAAGAAGTTCAGGAGTATTGAATTTTTTAATAGAATTAATAAAGCCAGGTTTAATATTACTAAATATTCCAAGTGAAATAATGCCACTTGCAATGTTAAGGCCTATCTCAGGGAGTGCTTCAATTGCTGTAGCAACAGATATAATGAAGAAATTTGGAGTAGATAGTAATATTGGGTTAATTACCTCTACAATTATGGGATCAACTGAAACTACTCTTTATACAATAGCAATATACACAAGTGCGGTGAGAATAAAGAAAACAAGATTTGTTTTAATAGCAGCATTAGCTGCAGATATAGCAGGAATGTTAACATCTGTTGTTATTTGGCGAATTTTGTCATAGAGTTTTCGTTGACAGAATAAATATAATAGTGTATTATTATGTCAGTTTATTTCAAAGGAAGTTAAATGATAATTAAAGTTTTTATTTTTATTTCAATTTTTATTGCAATAAAGAATATTGTAATAAATTTATTATCTAAAAAAATTTTAAAAAATTTAAATAGTAATTAAGCTTGTAGAGAAAATAATATTCCCCCCATTAAAAAATAATTTTATAACTATTTTACGCCCCTAAAACATGTTTAATTTGATTTTTATTTCTTATATTATTTTCTCTACAGATAAATATTTATTTGTGATATGTCTCATTATTAATGATTTTAAATCCTCTGTAAATTTGTTCGAGCAAAAATACTCTGATTAATTGATGAGGAAAAGTCATTTTAGAGAAACATATTTTGTAATTACAAATTGATAATAATTTGTCAGATAAACCTAAAGATCCCCCTATTATAAATGTAATATGACTATTATTTAAAGAAATGTTATCAATATATGAAGAAAAACCTTCTGAAGATAATTCTTTACCTTTTAAGTCTAAACATATAATATGTGAATCTTTTTTTATATGATTAATAATATTGATAGATTCTTTTTCTTTTATGGTATTTGAAATTTTTTCATTTATCTTGTCTGGAATTTTTTCATCTGGTAATTCAGTAATTTCAAGTTTACAATATTTAGAAAGCCTTTTAGAATACTCTGTTATTGCATCTTTTAGGTAATTTTCTTTTATTTTACCAACGCAAATAATATTAATATTTAACATATGTATAAACTCCTTTTAAAATTCTAATAATTTACCTGGATTATTTCTATCTGCTACACTTAAAGATAGAGAAGTATTAAAATTATTTTTTTCCATTAATTGATCGACAACTGTTTTATAAGCTAATTCTGGGAAATTATTTTCTTTACTTAAGTGACCTAACATTGCACTTTTTAGTCCAGAGTTTAATAAGTATGATATAGTTTTTCCAGCAGAATCATTTGATAGGTGACCTAAAGGTCCAGTAATTCTACTTTTTAAACTATATGGGTATCTAGAATATTTTATTATTTCTGGATCATAATTTGATTCTAATAAAATAAATAAGCTATCCTCTAAATTTTTAATTAATTTATTATCCATATGTCCAATATCTGTTGCTATACTTAATTTTTTATTTCCATTAAATATATTAAATCCGCAGGGATTAGCGGCATCATGAGGGATGGAAAAAGATTTAATATCTATATCTCCAATAGAAAATTTATCAGCAACTTTAAATTTTTTTATATTTTTTTCTGATATTTTTAATATTTGATTTTGCATATTATCGATGGTTTCTTGATTTGCATAAATTGGGGTATTAAATTTTTTAGAAAAAGTTCCAAGACCTTGAACATGATCTGAATGTTCATGTGTTATTAATATAGCATCAATAGAAGAAGGTTCAACATCTATAGATTTTAAACCTTCTTCTATTTTTTTACTACTAACACCTGCATCTATTAATATTCTTGTGTTTTCTGTTTGCACAAATAAACTATTTCCACTACTCCCACTATATAAACTACAAAAATTTAGCATATTTATTTCTTCTTTCTATTTTTACTCTGTTATTCTTTTTATATTAGCACCTAAATTTCTAAATTTCCCTTCAATATTTTCATAACCTCTATCAATATGTTCAAGATTATATATTTCTGTTTCGCCTTCTGCTATTATACCAGCAATTATTAATGCTGCTCCAGCTCTTAAATCAGTAGAATATACTGGAGCTGAATATAATTTATCTACACCTTCAAAGAATGCTGTTTTTCCTTGAGCAGTAATTTTTGCTCCCATTTTATTTAATTCTTCAGTATATTGGAATCTTGATTCCCATATACTTTCGTTAATAACACTAGTACCATTTGCTACTGATAGAACAACTCCCATTTGAGGTTGCAAGTCTGTTGGAAAACCTGGATAAGGAAGAGTTTTTATATTGGCTTTTCCGGGTCTTTTATTACACCAAACTCTTATACTATCTCCATAGTCTTCTACTTGACCACCAACTTCTATTATTTTTGCTGTTATTGATTCTAAATGTTTTGTAATGCAGTTTTTTAATAAAATATTTCCTTTTGAAGCAACTGCTGCTAACATAAATGTTCCTGCTTCTATTTGATCTGGAACTACAGAATAGGATGCGTTGCCAGATAATTTTTTTACACCATTAATTTTTATTACATCTGTTCCAGCACCTCTGATATCAGCTCCCATTGTGTTTAGGAAATTAGCAACATCAACAATATGTGGTTCTTTTGCTGCATTATCTATAATTGTAGTTCCTTCTGCTAATACAGCAGATAGCATAACATTTATTGTTGCACCAACTGATACAACATCCATATATACAGAATTTCCTATTAATTTATCTGCTTTTGCTGTTATGTTTCCTTTTTCTACTTCTACTGAGGCTCCAAGTGCTTCAAAACCTTTTATATGTTGATCGATTGGTCTTGCACCTAATTTACAACCTCCAGGCATACCAACTTGTATTTTTCCTTTTCTTCCAAGCATTGCTCCAATTATGTAATAAGATGCTCTAAATTTTCTAGTTAAATCTAAAGGAGCTACTGTTGTTGTTATATTTCTTGTGTCTATAGTTATTTCATTAGGAGTGTTCCATGTTATTTTAGCTCCCAATTTTTCTAATATTTCGCAGGAAATTTTTACATCACTTATATTAGGTATATTATCAATTGTGCAAATTCCATCTATTAAAAGTGTAGCTGGTAATATAGCAACTGCAGCATTTTTTGCACCACTAATTGTTACTTCTCCATTTAATTGTGTTGGTCCTGTTATTACTAGTTTTTCCAAATATATTACCCCCAAAATAAATCTTTTCTAAAGTAAAAGAGTGTTATTAACACTCTAATTATATTGAAATATAACATAAATGAACACAATTTACAACTATTTTTAATTATTTTTTGCAGTTATAAGATTATTCTTTGAAAAGATTTCTAATAATTTAAATTTAAAATTTATTTCTGAACTAGAATTATCAGATATTAAAGTAAAATCTTCTTCTGATAAATTTTCTTTTAATAATTTTTTAGAATCTTCTGGAACAACACCTGATGTTACATCAACAAAGCACAATGGAGGAAACATTACGCACCACCAATTTTGTCCTTTTGCTTCTCCAATTTTAACTCTTAAAGCATCATAATAACCTGCTGGAAGTGAAATGTCACCGTATTGTTTGGTTGGAAACTCAAAATTTCCTATTTCAACACTTATATTATATGAATATCCATGTTCTATAATTGTATTAGTGGCAATTTTTTCAAAATCATTAATATGTTCCTTTGCAATAGAAATAGCTTCTTCTTTAGTAGAACAGTTAGCACAAAGTGAATTCATATAATCTAACAAATTATCTCTTACAATATATTTCAAGTTTTGATCTTCTTTAGAATCACTATTTGCAATTACATGTAGTCTAAATAAATTATTTTTTAAATCATTAGAAGTTGCATTTACATATGATAGAGCTGAAAAATAAATATATATTGATAGTAAAAAAATTAAAATAAGTATAAATTTTAACTTTTTATTTTTAAGTATTTTTTGAAAAATTTTCATGTATTTCCTCCTTTTAAATTTCCTATTCATAAAAAATAAGACTTTTTTGTAAAAAATTTCTTTAAATTAATTATTTACAAAATTATGAAAATTATTCATGTCGAAAAAAATCGATGATTTTATTTGAAATATAATTGACATATTTGAAATAAAATGGTAAAATTTACCAGTAGTTAACAAAAGAATATCACGGCTATCAAAGATATCCGTAGATGGAAAGGGATTGATATTATATGATTACTAAAGAAAACGAAGAAAAATTATGTAGTTTTTATGCAAGCGATTTTCATTTAGAAATGATAGTATTACCATATATAAACAAAAAATTAGAGGAAAATAAAAAAGTAGTGATATTAACAGAAGAAAATTTAAAAGATAGTGCAACAATATTAATAAATAAAATTAATTTAGAAGAAAAAAGAAAAAGAAAGTTATTGGAAATAAATTGGAAAAATAATTATAATGAAAAAATAGAATATCTATGTAAGTGTACTAATAAAGAGTTTTGTATTATAGTGGCAGGAAAAGAAGAATATATGAAAAAAATAAATAACATATTAGAAAATATGATGTCAAAAAACCAAGTAGATATTGTGAATTGTTTTAAAATAGATGATATTAAAAATCATATGCAAGATATTATAGCTAAGCATAGTAAAGTACTTAATACGTCTGGAATACAAAAAATTTAAAAAAACTATTGAAAATCTTAATTAAATAGTATATAAATATAGAACAGGAATATTTTTCCTGTTCTATATTATTAAATTTTTTATAGAAAGGAATGTGAATATGGAAAAAAGATTAGAAGAAATAAAACAAATTTTAAAAAAATACGGACAAGAACATCTACTAAATAATTATGAGAGTTTAGATGAAAATAAAAAAGAAGAATTATTGAAAGAAATAGAAAATATAGATTTTGAGCTTGTAAAGTCATTGTATGAAAATACAAAAAGAGAATTAAAGGTTTCAGATGCAAAAATAGAACCTATAGAGTATTTAGATAAATATAAATTAAACGATAAATATAAATATTATGAAGAAATAGGTAAAAAAGCAATAAAAGACGGAAAACTTGCTGCGGTAACAATGGCTGGAGGACAAGGAACAAGATTAGGACATAATGGACCAAAGGGAACATATGATATTGGATTAGATTCTCATAAATCATTATTTGAATTATTATGTGATGGGTTAAAAGAAGAAGGAAAAAAATATGGAGTAGTAATTCCTTGGTTCATAATGACAAGTAAAGAAAATAATGCTGCAACAATAGAGTTCTTTAAAAAGAATAGATATTTTGGATATGAAAAAGACAAAAATTTATTTTTCTTTATACAAGGTCAATTACCAATGGTAGATATGGAAGGAAAAATATTAATTGGTGAAGATGGATTAATAAAACTAGCAGCAGATGGACATGGTGGAATTTATGAATCATTAGTAAAAAATAAAATGACTAATAAAATGAGAGAATTAGGAATTGAATGGGTGTTTATAGGTGGTGTTGATAACTGTTTAGTAAAAATGGTAGATCCTGTATTAATGGGAATTGCAATTGATAAACATGTTACAGCTGCAGGAAAATCAGTAGTAAAGGCTAACCCAAAAGAAAAAGTTGGAGTATTTTGTAAAAGAAATGGTAAACCTAATGTTGTAGAATATACAGAAATATCAGAAGAAATGGCTGAACAAACAGATGAAAATGGTGAATTATTATATGGTGAATCACATATTCTATGTAATTTATTTAATATTTCAGCTATTGAAAGAATGGGAAAAGAACCTTTACCATATCATAGTGCTTTTAAAAAGGCTACATATATAGATAAAGATGGTAACAAAGTAGTACCAGATGGACCTAATGCATATAAATTTGAAGCATTCTTATTTGATGCCTTTGGAGAATTAGATGATATGGCAATATTGAGAGTAAAAAGAGAAGAAGAATTTGCTCCTGTAAAAAATGCAGATTCAGCAGGGGTTGACTGTCCTAGTACAGCAAGAGAATTATATAAAAAATTTTATAATCTATAATGTATGTTAAAAGGAGGGGAGAATGATAATGCATAAATTATTAATTCTGCCCTTTTTAAATAAAGTTATTAATTTAAGGAGGATATTATGGGATATTTAGAAGAATATAAAAAATGGTGTACAAGTGATGCATTTGATGAAGAAACAAAAAAGGAGTTAGAAGCTATAAAAGATAATGACAAAGAGATAGAAGATAGATTTTACAAAGAATTAGAATTTGGAACAGCTGGATTAAGAGGAGTTATAGGTGCTGGGACAAATAGAATGAATAAATATACAGTAGGAAAAGCAACTCAAGGATTAGCAAATTATATTATTAAACAAGGTACACAAGACAAAGGAGTAGCAATAAGTTATGATTCTAGAAAAATGTCAGATGAATTTAGTAAATTAACAGCATTAATCTTAAATGCAAATGGAATAAAAACATATATTTTTGAAAATTTAAGACCTGTACCAGAATTATCTTTCGCAGTAAGAGAACTAAAATGTACAGCAGGAGTTATGATAACAGCAAGTCACAATCCACCAAAATATAATGGATATAAAGTGTATTGGGATGACGGTGCACAAATCGTTTCTCCAGTAGATAAAGATATAATAACAGAAGTAAGAAATATTTCTGATTATAGTACAATAAAAATGATATCAGAAGAAGAAGCTAAAGCTAAAGGATTATATAATGTTATAGGTAAAGAAATAGATGAAAAATATTTAAATATACTAAAAAATTCTGTTTTAAACCCAAATGCTATAAAAGAAGTCGGAAAAGACATAAAAATTGTTTACACACCTTTACATGGAACAGGAAATACTCTTGTTGAAGGTTTATTAAAAGATTTAGGTTTTGAGAATGTTTATGTTGTACCAGAACAAGCAAAACCAGATGGAAATTTTCCAACAGTAGATTATCCAAATCCAGAAGATCCAAAAGCATTTAAATTAGCTTTGGATTTAGCTAAGGAAAAAGATGCCGATGTTGTATTAGCAACAGATCCAGATGCTGATAGATTAGGAATTTTTGCAAAGGATGCTGCAACAGGTGAATACAAAACTTATACAGGTAATATGTCAGCATTATTAATTGCAGAATACAGAATATCTCAAATGAAAGAAAAAGGAATATTACCAAGTGATGGAATGTTTTTAACAACAGTTGTTTCTTCAAACCTAGCTTACGATATAGCTAAATATTATAGTTTACAAATTAGAGAAGTTTTGACAGGATTTAAAAATATAGGTAGACAAATGAAATTGGCAGAAATAAACAAAGATGCAACATATGTATTTGGGTTTGAGGAAAGTTATGGTTGCTTGATTGGTGATTATGCTAGAGATAAAGACGGTATTGCGGCTGTAATGGCTTTAGCAGAAGCGGCAGCATATTATAAGACAAAAGGATTAACTTTATGGGATCAAATGATAAATATTTATAAAAAATATGGATATTATAAAGAAGGTCAAGTGTCTATAGTATTAGAAGGTAGTGAAGGGGCTAAAATGATACAAGACATGATGACAAAAACTAGAAAAACAGATATAGAAAAAATTGGAGATTATGATGTTTTGAATTTTAGAGATTATGATTGTGATACAGTAAAAAATATGAAAACTAAAGAAATTTCTCATCCTGGTCTTCCAAAATCTAATGTTTTATATTATGAATTAGAAGACAATAACTGGTGCTGTGTACGTCCATCTGGAACAGAACCTAAAATTAAATTGTATTGTGGGGTAAAGGGAACAAGTATGGATGATGCAGAAGAAAAGTTAAATAAATTAAAAATAGAAATGGAAAAAATAGTAAGAGGTTAAGCAAATGCTTAACCTCTTACTGCTTTTTTTGTAATGAGAGAAGTTTACTAAGACAAATTGATACTGCAAATAAAAATATAGACATGTTTCTATAAGTAAAAAATAAATGCTTTGTTGTATGACTTGAAAGTAAAATATACCAAAATAATGGAAGCAATGAAATTATTATTAAAGGAAAGCATTGTTGTATCCAAACTTTAAATTTTAATACAGTTAATTTTATGCAAGATTTTTTTATATAAATAGCTAAAGGAATAGATATTATAACAAACACAATTGAAGCATAAATTAATCCTTTTGATAATAGTTCAGCTAAAATTAATGGTAATTCAACAATTGTTTTACTTTCAGTTAATCTTGATAAATTATTTGTACTAAAATTTAGATTACCAGTTGATCTATATATAATTTGATTTAGTGCTAATTCTAATAAGTTACTATTATAAATAAAATCAAATAATATCCATTTAGAAATCCACGTTAATCCAAATCCAATAAACCAAGTTAATGTTGATTTTAATATAATTTTAATTAAATCTCTATTTTTATAATGAGTTTGTTGTTTGTAACAAATATATAATAATAGAGGAAATCCTAGAGTTATAATAGGGACCGTTAAAAAATCTACAAAATTTGCTATACAACCAATAATAAATGTAAAAAGGCTAAAATTTTTTATTCTATCTAAATTTTTAAGTAATATTATACATGAAATTAACATTACTAAAAATATAGGTGCATTTTGTAATGAATATGGCACAAGAAAATAATCATATACAATTAGGCTAAATCCAAATAAAAAAGCAATTATATTTCCTAATTTTTTATTTATTAAACATATTAGATAAAATAAAATTATAATAAATAATATTAATAAAAATATTCTTATTTGAGATATATTAAATACTAGTAAAAGTGTTCTTAAAAAAGGTAGGTATCCATGCCAATATCTTGCATAATTAATTGAAGTATGAATTTTTCCATTAATAAATTCATTTAATTCTATAACTGGTTCGTATTCTTCTGATACTATTATTGAATTATTTTTTAGAGATTTTTCATTTAATGTATTTATTGATATAAGTTCGCCAGATGCATCTTCCAGTGAATTTTTAGTAATTTGACTATTGAAGTTTTTTCTGCCAGACATATATGAATAAATCGGATTAGTATTATCTATTGAATATGATGTGTTTATCATTATAGAATCAGTATAGTTATCATTGTAAACATCTAGAGTTTTTATTATTTGATACCTATTCCCTTCTGTTAGCAGAGTCTTAGCAGACTCTTTTACGTTTTTTTCAAGTAAATTAGAAGGAAATAAAGAACCTAAAAATAATAATAAATTGAATATAATAATTAGACCAATAAATGTAATTATATATTTAAAGAATTTTATAATTTTAAATTTTTTCATTTTTTTTCCATCCCTCAATATTTCTTTGGATTGCACCAAATAGGTTAGCTCTAATCATTGGAATATCTTTTTGCCATTTAAAAATTTGAGTTTTCATGTCCTCTCTTTTTGAATATCCATCCATAGGGCATGCTTTTGGCATTATTTTTATATTATTTTTTTTAACAAATCTTTTTGTTTCTTTTTCAGGAAGATATACTAAAGGACGTATTATTGTTATTTTTGTTCTGTCCATATAACTTAAAGGGGCAAATGTATTAATACTTCCAGTATATAATAAATTTAATAGGAAAGTTTCTAGAACATCATCTTGATTATGTCCTAAAGCAATCTTATTACAATTTTCTCTTATTGCCACAGAATTAATTATACCTCTTCTTAAATTAGCACATAATGAACATGGATTTTTTTCTTTTCTTAAATCAAAAACTATTTCTTTTATATGTGTGTTTTCTATAATAAGAGGTACATCTATATCATCACAAATTTTTTGTAGTATAGATGTATCAAAAAATTCAAAACCAGGATTTATACTTAATGCTATTATTTCGAATTTTTTAGGGTAAAATCTTTGGAGTGCTTTTAAAGCATGTAATAATGTTACAGAATCTTTTCCTCCAGATAGACATATTGCAATTTTATCTCCTTCTTCTATCATATTATATTCTTCTATTGCTTTTCTCGTTTTACTTAATATTTTTTGCATTTTAATCACCCCAAATATTATAACAGAAAATATAATAAAAACAAATAACATAAATAAAATAAATTTTAATATTATATTAAGGTTGATTATTATTAATAAAAGTATTAAAATATAATAAGTTATCAAACATTATGTGCTCATAGCTCAGTAGGATAGAGCAATCGCCTCCTAAGCGATAGACAGGGGTTCGAATCCCTTTGGGCACACCATACTACTAAACAAGGAGATAGCATGGAAGAAAAATATATGAAAGAAGCCTTAAAAGAAGCAAAAAAAGCTTATGAAAAGTTAGAAGTTCCCGTAGGTGCAGTTATTGTTAAAGATAATAAAATAATTGCTAGAGCTCACAACTTAAAAGAAACAAAAAAAGACACAACAAATCATGCGGAAATTTTGGCTATACAAAAAGCTAGTAAAAAATTAGAGGCATGGCGACTTAATGATTGTGAAATGTATGTTACATTAGAACCATGCAGTATGTGTGCTGGCGCAATAATTAATTCTAGAATAAAAAAAATATACATTGGAGCATTAGACGAAAAAACGGGTGCTGCTGGATCTGTACTAAATTTATTTGAAGATTATAAATTTAATCATAAGGTTGAAGTTGAAAAAGGTATATTAAAAGAAGAATGCGAAAATATTTTAAAAAGTTTCTTTAAAGAATTAAGAAAAATAAAAAAAGATAAATAATATATGGAGGAATTATGAATATAAGAACAAATAGAAAAATATTTCATATTTGCTTACTTATAGTAGTTATTACAGCATTATTTTTTGTAACGGGTGTTGTTATTTTAAGATATCATGTTGAAGGAGAAAAAGATTTACCATTTAAAATTTCTAGCATAAAAATAATTAGTTCCGTAGAAGGAATTGATCAAAAAGATGAACAAAATAAATGGAACATGAGTATTAATCAAAATAATGATATATATTTATATATTGAAAAAGGAAATGATTTTGGAAAAGTTGATGTAATAGAAAATGTTGTATTAGATAATTTTAATGTTAAAAGGGAAAATGAAATAGGAACAAATAATATATATATGCCAAGTAGTAAGGCTACGTATATTTTTGAAAATAAAGAAAGTTTTAAAACACAATCAATTAGGTTTGATGGAGCTTTAGAACAAGATATAAAAAATTTAAAAATATCTAATCAAGGTGGATTAATAGCATTTAGATGTGCAAATGATAATATAGGCAATTATGTATCTAATGAAGATGAAGAAATAAATCATAATAAACTATTAGAAAAAATAAATAAAAAACCAGAGGATTTTAATAGTGAAATTTCATTTGATATAACAATTAATTTGACTTCTAAAAAAGTATATAAATCAAGTATTAATTTAAAAATATTACCTACAGATTTTTCAAAAACTGGATCTTCATCACAAGAAATAAATGAAACAAATGATATTATTTTTAAGAGAGTAGAAAATTAATCAAATATACTTGATAAATTTATAATAAAATTATATAATACAAATGGTATGAATATTGATCTTTGTATGGAGGACAATCCAATGAGTCCCTGTGAATCTTGTCAGGTCCGGAAGGAAGCAGCAATAAGCAGTAAGATTTGTGTGGTAGTTGTCTTCCATACAGAGATTGATACTCACACCATTTTTTCTATGTAAATAGATAAATATAAAGGATGTGAAAAATATGGGGTACACAGCTCTTTATAGAAAGTTTAGACCATTAACTTTTAGTGAAATGGTTGGTCAAGAACATATAACAAAAACTTTAAAAAATCAAATAATGTCAGGAAGAATAGGACACGCATATTTATTTAATGGTGGTAGAGGAACAGGAAAAACATCTTCTGCAAAAATTTTAGCAAGAGCTATAAATTGTTTAAATCCACATGATGGGGAACCATGTAATGAATGTGAAATATGTAAAGAAGCTTTATCAGGAGCTCTTACAGATATTGTTGAAATGGATGCTGCTTCAAATAATAGTGTAGAAGATATTAGAAGTATTAGAGAAGAAGTTAATTTTTTACCAACAAAAGCAAAATATAGAGTGTATATAATAGATGAGGTCCATATGTTATCTACAGGTGCTTTTAATGCATTACTAAAAACATTGGAAGAACCACCTGAGCATGTTAAATTTATTTTAGCTACAACAGAGCCTCAAAAGTTACCTGCAACTATTTTATCAAGATGTCAAAGATTTGATTTTAAAAGAATATCAAATGAAGATATAATAAAGAGATTAGAAATTGTTTGTAATGAAAGTGGAATTCAAATAACAAAAGAAGCATTAAATGTTATTGCTGTATTGTCAGAAGGTGCAATGAGAGATGCTTTATCTATTTTAGAAAGATGCATACAAGATGGGGAAAATAAAATTGACGAAGATAAAATAAAAGACTTGATAGGGATTCCTAAAATAACATATGTAAGTAACATAATAGATGCTATTCTTAAATATGATGTAGATAAGGCCCTAGAAAATATAGATGTTGTATTAGAAGAAGGAAAAGATATAACAAATTTAATTTGGGAAATGATTAAATATAGTAAAGATATTTTAGTATATAAATCTTCAAAGAAGTTAGAACTATATAATCAAAATGAATTAGATAAAATAAAAACTATTTCAGAAGGAGTTTCCAAAGAAAAATTAACTTATTTAATTTATGAATTATCAGAATTAGAGAATAATATAAAATGGTCTACACAAAAAACAATCATGTTTCAAGCAGGAATTATAAAGTTGTGCAGTAAACAATTAGACGATAACTTGAATTTAGAAGAAAGAGTAAACAATATAGAAAAATATTTAAAGTCTGGCAAGCATATAGTAAATCAAAATGTTATAACACAACAAGTAGTAGAACCAAATATTACAAGAATTACTGAAAATGTAAATATGGAAAAAAAGGCTAAAGTAGATGTAGGGGCAAAGGCAAGGACTGTAAATAGCTCAACTAAGAAATTTTCAAGTAATTCTGAAGAATATTGGCCACAGATTATGAGTGACTTAAAACAAAGTGGGAAAATTGTATTATATACAAACTTAATGGGAACTAAGGCAAAACAAATAAATGATATGACAGTTGGAATAGAATTCCCACATGGTATGACAGCTTTTGGAAAGGCAGTATTAGAAAAACAAGAAAACATTAGGGATATATCAAATTTAGTTTCTATAGCATGTGGAAAAGAAATGCAAATTAAGTATATTACGCAAAATAAAGATATTCATCAAATGACAAATGAAGAGAATTTGCAAAATATTGCAAAGGATTCTGATATACCATTTAATATAATTGATTAAAACTAAAATAAATAATTAAGGAGGAAATAAAAATGGCAAAAAGAGGTGGATTTCCAGGAGGAATGGGAGGATTCGGAGGAATGAATCTAAATAATTTAATGAAAGAAGCTAAAAAAATGCAAGCAGATATGGAAAAATCTCAAGCAGAATTAGCAAGTAAAGAATTTGATGCATCAGCAGGTGGAGGAGCAATTACAGTAAAAGTATCTGGAGAAAAAACAATTAAAGAAATAAAAATAAAACCAGATGTAGTTGACCCAGAAGATGTTGAAATGTTAGAAGATTTAATTTTGACATGTGTAAATGAAGCATTGAGAAAAGTTGACTCAGCACAAGCAGATCAACTTGGAAAATATAATATACCAGGACTAGGCGGATTTTAAGGGTGTTCCTTAAAATCCCTTTAGTATATAAAAGAAATATTTAATGGAGGAAGTTTAAATGTCATTATATTCACCATCAATAGAAAAATTAATAGAGAGTTTTGAACGTTTACCAAGTATAGGGCATAAAACAGCAGCAAGGTTAGCTTTTTATATGTTAAATTGTTCTGAAGAAGAAACAAATGAGTTCGTATCTTCTATTATAAATGCAAAAAAGAATTTGAGATATTGTAGTAAATGTTATAATATATCAGATACTGATCCTTGTTCTATTTGTGGAAATCCTAAAAGAGACAAATCTGTTATTTGTGTAGTAGAAGATGTAAGAGATATTGTTGCGATGGAGAAAACCCATGAATTCAAAGGTGTTTATCATGTGTTACATGGATCAATTTCACCAATGAATGGGATTGGACCAGATGATATAAAGATAAAAGAATTATTATCTAGATTAATGGAAGGTGAAGTAAAAGAAGTTATTTTAGCAACAAATCCACGAGTAGAAGGGGAAGCCACTGCAATGTATTTATCAAAATTGATTAAGCCTCTAGGGGTAAAGGTAACTAGAATTGCTCATGGGATACCAGTAGGTGGAGATTTAGAATATACTGATGAGATTACTTTAACTAAGGCTTTAGAAGGAAGAAGAGAAATATAAATAAAAAAACAAATCTAATTTAATTAAAACTAGATTTGTTTTTTATTTATATGGATTGTTATTTATTAATTATTTGCAAGTAAAGCATCACAAATTTCTTCTGTAGAGTGAGGTTTAGCTAATATAAATGTGTTTTTCTTCATAGCTGCTAACTTATCTGAATCTGATAATAAATCTTCAATTATAGCCTTACTATTATCTGATTTTTTTAGCCAAACAGCAATACCTTTGCTCTCTAAAAACTCAGCATTTTCTTCTTCTTGACCAGGTATAGGATTAATAATAACCATGGGTAAGTGAGAAGCTAAACTTTCAGAAGTAGTAAGTCCTCCCGGTTTTGTAACGACTAAGTCGGAAACACTCATTAATTCAGGTACTTCATTAGTAAATTCTAATATTTTAACAAAATTAGAATTATGGGTGTTATTCACAATATCCTCAAAACTTTCTTTCATTTTTTGGTTTTTTCCAGCAATTGCAATAATTTGTATATTAGAATTTGCTGTAACAAAATCTTCAAAAATTTGAGCTGTTTTAGTTCTACCTAATCCGAATTCACCACCACCAAAAAATAGAACAGTTTTCTTTTTATTAGATAAACCATATTTTTCAAGTATTTGAGTCTTATCATAATCTTTTAAGAATCTATTTGAGATTGGAATACCACTTACATATATTTCATTTTCGGGAATATTTTTTTCTATTAAATATTGTTTCATTTTATCATTAGCAACAAAAAAATAATCGGTAAAATCATGACCAACTAACCATTGATCATGTGGAGCAAAGTCTGTCATAATAGTAGCAATTTTTGCTGTTATTTTCCCTTTCCTTTTCAAATAGCTACACATTTGACTTCCAAATGGATGGGTAGAAATAATCAAATCAGGTTGTTTTTCTCTCAAAAGTTTAAGTAATTTAACTGCTAAAATTTGATTAGACCTTGAAGAAATATGGGCTAAAGGACCTTTTTGAGAATCAGAATAAATTTTTCCCCAGGCCCAAGGTGCTTTTTTTGCCATTTCACGATATGCAGCAGTAGTAACCTTTTCAATAGCTTTATTTACATATTTCATGCAATCGATTAACTCTACATCATTATTTTTATATTTTATATTAATACAATCTTTGATAGATTTAGCAGCATTTAAATGTCCTCCACCATAAGAAGCGTAAAAAATTAAAATCTTCATAAAATCCTCCTTAATATGCTGTTTGTAAAATATTTAATCAAAAGCATTTTACCATATAAAATGAAAAAATTCAAAAAATGGAATATTTTTTTCAAAAAAATACAAACTAAGGACATAAAAGAAAAAAGAAGGGTGATTTTTTGAAAAATATATTAAAAATAATATTTTTATGTTTGATTTTAATAATAGTATCAATTAGTATAATCTTACTAAATAATATACAAAATCCAAATTTAATTTATCCAGGAGAACATTTAAGGATAACGTCTATTTCAATGCCTATTTATAGTAAAAAAGAATATAATGAGTATAAAAAATATGTAGTTAGAAGAGGTGATTCTTTATGGAGAATTGCTAGATGGTATGGAGTAAGCATTGATTATTTAGTTAATTTAAATAATATA
>ERZ827168.2881-NODE-2881-length-18738-cov-4.727346_pt1 | contig 18738 bp, 4 predicted proteins | sample MGYA00519868_ERZ827168 | MGnify/ENA primary metagenome ERZ827168 (study PRJEB31778, sample SAMEA3449271) | human gut metagenome | biome: human gut; feature: human-associated habitat; material: faeces | place: United Kingdom | collected 2010/2012 ...
ATAATTCTTAAAATTAAAACAATAGGATTTGATAAATCTCCTAAAAATATTCCAATATGATCAAAAGTCATTGCTACAAGAGCGATGATTTTTAAAGTAGTATTTGATAAAAATAATTTTTTGTCGTTCATCATAATAATTTTAATAATAATATTTGAATTACTCCGACTAGGTTATTTAAAACATGAGCGGTTATACTTGCAGGTAGCCCAAACATATCGTAAGTAAAACATAATGCAACACCAGCAATTATATAGTTAGGTAAATTGATTAATTCATTTATTAAATCTTCTGAAGATGCATTAAAATGTATAAAACCAAAAAATACAGCAACAACTACATAAGCTAAATATTTATTAACCTTTTTTAAAACAGAGAAAAACCCTAATCTATAAGTAAATTCCTCACAGATCGGGCCTAAAATTCCAAAAACTAGAACTGCAGCAACTGGATATAAATTTACAATAGATACAATATTTTCTTGATTATCGTTGCTACCCTTACCTGCTAAAGATACTAAAAAATTATATAAAAAAGATATAATAATGATTCCTATGCCCATTAAAAATCCCCACAATAAATTCAATTTAGAATTTTTAAAATCTAATAAAATTTTAATATTATCTTTAAAAAGAACCAAAATCATTAAAGAAAATAAAATACAATAAGTAGAAATTATAACAATTGCATTACCTTTAGTAGTAGTTAAAAAATCTTTTCCACAAGCTAAAGTGGTAATACCTATCGCAATTAATTGTATTAAAATTAATCCTATTGTACCTAAAAGGAATAATGCTATTTCTTTTAGATTTGACAAAGCTAATCCCTTACTTCTTGAAAGATACTCTAATTTAATACTTTCTTTTTTATCATGTAAATTCCTACTCCAACTATTGTAATTATCGTTATTATTAATGTAGTATAAATTACTACGTCACCTGTTTTTACAGATGTTAGTACATTTGCTGTTGAGTAGTCATCTTCATTTGTAGCCTTATTACCAGGTGTTGAGTCAATATCTAATGCACCATAATCATTTGATGTTTCATATATTTCTGCTGAGTTATTTATCAATCCAAAATCATCGTCACCATTCATATTCTTTGTTAATATTAATGTTACTTCTTTGCTTTCTCCTGGATTAATTATTGTGTTTGCAAGTGAAGCATTATATATAACTCCATCTTTACCTTCATACCAGTCTTTATTCAATTCAGAATTGAATTTTAATTCTTCTGGTAAATAATCTGCTAATTTCTTAACATATCCTGCAATTCCACCCTCATTTGTAATTGTGAATTTATATTCAACAACCATTGATGATGTATTTGCATATTTAGATTCAAAATCTAATTTTGCAAGTTTACTATTGTAAACATGTTCTTTTGTATTTTTTCCGTTGTTTACTGTTATTGCTTGTACAACTTTATCTAGTTTCAAATCAAATTTAGCATCTTCGACTATACCCAAATCAATATTGAATTGATTTTTATATGCTAATACTATTTCCTCTGTAACAGCTGCTATTTGATCTTTTCCTTCATAGTTAACTGTTTTATCTATAGCATCTGAATTTTGCTCTTCGCTTACTCCAGATTTTTTATATGTTGTAGGACTATATTTGGCTGAATCATAGAAGAATATTACACTGTATTTACCTTGTGGTACATTGTTAAACATGTATGAACCATCTGTTCCGGTTGTTGTTATGCATTGTTCATTATTTGAATTCATTGCAATATTGCTTGTATTATTATTTAATAATAAAACTTTAACTCCTGAAACTCTTTGTTCATTTGCATCTTTTACTCCGTCTTTATTAGCATCAACCCATACAGTTCCTATTACTTTTCTTGTTTCTTTATTGTTATCATCAGGGTCAACATTTACATCGTTTTTTTCAAAATGTTTAATTATATGTGCTACAGAATTTGTTTCTACTTCTTTAATATCTTCATGTGTAAATTTGGCTTTGTTTGATATGTTTGTATCATTTTCTATAGAATTTGCTACTACATGTACATTTATTGTTACTTTTTGTCCTGCAGATAAGTAGAATTTTGTATTTATACTTCCATCACTATTTATATTAAAACTACTATCAATTGTGCCATCTTCATATACAATCTCTAAATATTTAAATGTTACTTCTGTAGGTAATGCGTCTGTAAATTCTACATCATTTAAATATATGTCTGATAAATTTTGTATAGTAAATGTGTATGCAAAATCTTCTCCTGCTGATATTGTTGTTCCAGTAGGAATATTGGCTGTTTGTGCAACGTTAATTCCTGGTTTATTTATTGTAACTGATATATCATCAATGTTCTCTGTTTCTGTATCGTCAGCTTTTATATTACTTGTAATAGTTACCTCTTTTTTGTAAACTTCATTTGCTAGTTTTCCAACTTTTGTGTTTATAATTAAGGTTTTGCCTCTCTCTCCATCTACATCTCCGACTTTTACAGTTACTTTTCTGCCGCTTACTTTGACATTTGCTGTTGAAGTAATATCATCTTCTTCAAATGTATCTTCATTAAATCTTGTTAATTTTATAGAGTCATACTCTAGCTCATCTGGCAATGTGATTGTAACAACTGTATTTTTTCTGCTATTATCAATACTTTCATTTTCAAGCTCATAATTATATTGAGACGATCTTAGTGCGATTTGGAAAGAATATGTTTCTCCTTCTTTGAGACTCTTATATTTTGAACCGATTTGTGTGTCGAAATATACTTTTTCAATTATATTTGATACAGTATTTGTTTCTACTGATATCATATCACTATATCCAACTGTTGCTTTTAATTCAACTTTCTTTGTTTCATCACTTTGAGCTCTAAATTTAAGAGTCTTTTTTAACGTTGAATTAGCCGTAATTTTTCCTAAATTAATTTTTAATACTTCAGAATCACCATCATTATCTTCATATTGTTGCAATTCGCTAATCAAATTTTCATATTTTGTTAGATCAATTACTTCATTTTCTGGTAAATTCAATAATTCCTCATATCTAGACTCATCATATTCTTCATCTTCTGGAACTTTATATGTATAGTCATCTCCATCTTGTGGAATAAAGCTTAATTCAGATGGCAATTTTATTTCTACTGTTGTGTTTTCTGCATCTACTACACCAGTATTATTTATTGTTAATTCATATTCAAGTATTTCTCCAGATTTTACACTAGCACCTTCACCTATTGTTGATGTTAATTTTGCATCTAATTTAGCAATACTTCCTGTTGTAAAACCTATTTTTGTTGCTATTGCTTTATCTGTAATTGTTCCAGATGTTTTATTATTGTTGAAGAATACTCCATAATTTTCATATACTTCTTGATCATAATCTAAGTTTGCAGGTAATGTTGCTTTGTATGTAAATGTGATTGTGTCTCCACCGTTCATTGCATAATCTTCATTTAACACTATCATGTAAGATTTTATTTTTGTATAATCTGTTACACTTGTTGTCCATCCATTTTGTGAATTAGATAGGTCTGTTGTTGCTTCTCCATTTTCTGAATAATATATTGTAACTTTTGAAGCATCTACTCCTGTTACTGTTAGTCCAGATGTAAGTGGCATTGTAATATTTGAGCCTAAACTTAATGATGTTGATACATCTTTGTTATCTTTAAATGGTGTTCTTCCTAATACAACAACATGGTCTAGTGTGTTTTCGTAATTGTTTATTACATTCATTGTAAATGTAACTTCTTTTTGTTCTGCTTTTGTTGGTATTAAGGCTTTTTGAGATTCTCCATTAATGACTTCTATTTTTTCGTCTCCATTGTATCCTGTCATTGAATTTGTTGTTACAACTCCTGAAGGAGCAATGTATTTAACATCTGTTGATACATTTGTTACTGTTGAATCTCCATTTGTTATTTCTGCTGTTATTTGTGTATTTGTTGTTGGTGTTAATGTATTTAATGTAATGTCTGTTGTTAATACAACTGTTGCACCTTTTGCAGCAGCATTATTATATTTTGTTTGTGTACCCTTTAATTTAAATTCTAAAGTTTTTGTTCCATCATTGTTTTCGTATGATTTTATTGAATCATTATCAATTTCTAACTCATCATCGAAATATACTTTACAATCTTTCACATTGATTGTTTCTATATTTTCTGGAAACGTAATTTTAATTTTTGGGTTTGTATACATAGTGTCGTCTGCGCTGTCATTTTCTAGTGTAACTTTAATTTCTACATTTTCATTTTTTACTATTGTAGATAATCTATTATTACTTGTTGTTATGCTTGCTTTTTGTGTTGGTTCTGTTAAATCAACATTTTTTGTACTTTCTGTACTAACAATATCTATATCAGAATTTTTTGCTGTTCCTGTTACAGATGTTTTTATTTGTGTAAAGCTCTTTAATTGATTTGTGCTGTATTCAATATTTTTAGCTAAAGCTTTTGTTATTTCGAATATAACATTTCCTTCTGCTTGTGGTTTTGATGTTTTTATTGTTATACTGTTTGTATTAAATGGTACTAAGTTTACTACTATTTTATTGTCTTTTACTTCTGTATCTTTGTTTATTGTTGCAAGTGTTGTTCCTGTTTCATTTAAAATAGTAATTTCACCATTTTCCCCAAACACTTTATCAAATTCTTGTTTTGATATTGCTAGCGTTTTGTTGTAAGCATAATTTACTCCACCAACTGTTGTTGATTGTTCGCTTCCATTTGCAGTTACAAATTGGTCAACATCTTGTTTTAATACTATTGCATCTATTACATCTGCATATGAAACATGGGCTGTATACTTTGCCACATATTCTGTTTCCTTTTTATTTTCGTCTGTAGCATTTTTGTTATTATATATGTAACCTTTGCTTATGCTTTGTGTTGCATTAGATGTAAATTCTACTATATCTCCTATTTTTTTAGTTTGATCTTCAAATCCATCTACATGTGCACTTACTTTGTTTACTCCACTTTGTACATATAAGTTCATGCTTGAGCTTGCATCATATGTAACTCTTGTAACTGAATCTTTTACAGCTTCATATACATCTGATGAATATATGTATGTTACTATAAATTCATCTGCTGTATTTTTAGCCCATTGGATTTTTCCATTTACAGCATTATTATTTACTGTAATTGTTATTTTTCCAGTTGTGCTATCATATGACCAGTTATTCTTAGAGAAGTTATCTCCGTTTGCGTCTCCATTTGTTGCATTTGTAGAGTTTGCAACTACTGTAACTGCTTCTGGGTATTTATTATTAATTTTTGGAGCATTGACTTCTATGTTTGTATTCTTTATTGGTAACACGCTGTTTTCAACATATGATGTAATTTTGCCTTGAGTGATTAGCTTGCTTACACTGTTTGCTGAATATGGAATGTATTTTGTAATTTCATACTCCAACTTAGCTTTTGCAGTTGATGCTGTCCAGCTTGTGTGAACTACTATATCTTTCTTAACTGCAACTTCTTCACCTTTAGCATTTACATATGTTCCAGTAAATTTTATTGTATTATCTCTGTCAAACATATCTTCACTTATTTCATCTTTTTTGTCTAATGCTATGTTTATTGTTTCTGTTACATTCTCGCCATTGTTTATTTGGTTAAAGCTTATTTTTTTGTTTTCTGCATCTACTGCTTGAATGCTATCAGATTCTTCTGTTTTTACAATTTTAAAGTTTGTGTCTGAGAAGTCTACTACTGCATCTTTTATATATCCAGCCTTTTTTACGTTTAATGCAATATTTAATTTCGTATCTTCTGCATTAACATCTGCTGAAACAGTATGTTTTCCTCCATCATAATAAACATCAAACTCTACATTTTCATTTGTAGTTGATGTTCCTTGATTTTCTAATGCTTTTGCACTTAAAAAATTGTCTGCCGCATAGCTTACTACTGTTGCTGAATTGGCATACAATATTGTTGTAGTTAATAGCATCGCAATTACTTTAATTAATTTTTGTTGCATCTTTGCTCCTCCTTAAAAATTTCACTATAACTAATTATACTCTATTTTTGCTTATTTTTCAATGTTTTTTTAGCTTTTTTTAAAATTATGTAATCTTATTATTCATATTATATTATTGCATTTTTTCCCAGTTTTTTCAATGGATCTTTAAATTACGATAAAAAAGCAATTGAAACCCGCTTGCGGAAGGCATTACTAGCACATTTATTAAATTTTTATTACATTTTTAATCATTTATTTTTTTATAATTATTTTTACTTCTAAAAGTAATTAATTTTTCCCGCTTATTTCAAGCTTTTTGCAGTTTGTACATTTTTATGTTAATTTATTATTATTCCTACTATATATATTTCCCTAAGTTTTTCACTTGTTCGGCAAAAAAAATTCTAATTATCAAGTTTTTATCTTAATAATTAGAATTTTATTTATTCTATTTATGCTTTTTTAATACAACTATTGTTATAGTAATACCTGCTATTAATATGAATGCTACTGCACTTATTAATACATAGAATATTGGTGTGTTTCCAAATGGTGGTAATATTACAACATCTTGTGAGTCGTCTGCGTCTATTTCGTATGGTACTGTTGTTGGGTCTTGGTTACCAACAACTGAGTATGCCATCTTTCTTCCGACTGTATTCTTAGTTGTTACAAGTTCTACCATGTTGTTGTAAGTTTTGTCATCATTTGTATTATCTTGTGTTATCATTTGAGTTAATATTAATTGAACTCCACTCACACTTTGTGATGCATTTACTGTTTCTAATGCATGCATTGGATCTTCTTTAAATTTATTTGCAATCTGATTTTTTGCTTCCGAAGTATCTGCAATTAATGGAATAAGGTCTTTAGATATGGCTTCTGTTACAATTATATGGTCTTTTGTATATTTCTTTATACTTGTTTCATATGCCTTATTTACCAATCCATCTTGTAACACTTTATCCATTGTAATTACTTGCCATTCTGGGTTTTGATTACTGTTAAATTGTAAATTGTTTCTTGTTGCCGTTTTATCCTCTCTATCATCCCATTCATGTAACTGTGTTCCAACATAGTCAATTAACTTTCTTGGATTTGTTTTTACTATTGTACCAGTGTCTCCAACCTTTCCAGTATAGTAGAATTGGTCTTCTTTATAATCTACTTCACCAACATTTGCAACAGTTATTGCATATGTTATTTGAAGTGTTGCTCCATGCATAACTTCTTGGTCCATTGTAAGCTGTACTTTTCCTTTGCTTGCTGCTTTACTTCTTACAATTGGATTCAACATTAGATAATTTTTATAGTTTTTGTTTGTACTATAAACATTTTTTGTGTCTTGCCCATGTGCAGTGTGGTCAATCCATAATACATTTGTAGCTTTTGCAATTGCATCAAATAATACACTGTTATCTGCTAGAGTCATTTTAACATTTGTGATTTGTTTTGTAACTTTTAATTGAGCTTTTGGTCTTTCAACTAAACCAAAGTCTAGTCCTTCTAGTACATAGTAGCCACCTCTATCGTAATTGCTAAATCCGACATTGGCTGTTCCAACAAGTGGTGTTGTCTCAGATTCTTCTCTATTATACTCACTCTTCATGTTTATAACACCAGTTTCGGCTACCATGTAAGTATTATTCATAAATGTATTTAAATATTCTCTTGTTTTGCCTTCGCTTGTTGGCAAATGTTCGTATGATGCTAGAATTTCTGCTAACTCGTTTGTAACATCTCCATTTGAATATTTCTCTACTATTTCTCTTGTATTGTCTATATTTACAAGATTTAATGGGTTTTTAGCTACTTTTAATCTCCAGTTTCCAATGCTTTGTATTATACTTGAAAGTGAACTATAATCCATATCTTTCATTATATCTTTTGCATCTGATTGATTTTTTCCATCAGCTTCTTCAAAATTATATTTATATGAGCCTGATGTGTTGTTTCTATATGCTCCAACACCATTAAACAATTCAGATTCTACTTGATATGATGTAGATTTATAATCATTTCCATTGTATGATTTCTGGTTTATAGCTGTTGCTCCGCTATAACCTAGTTTTTGTGTTACAGGGTTTGATATAATTTCTCCTGTTTTATAATCAACAGCTTTTTCAGATAATACAGTTTCATCTGTTGAACCGTATATGAATCTCACAATGTATTCTCCTGGAATTAATCCTTGGAATAAGTACTCTCCAGTTCCAATTCCTTGTGATGTTAAGTCTGAGAATGTTACATTTCCTCTTCTCGGTATTACCGTCGACAGAGTCTGGCTAGTATCTCCTGTTTTTACTTCTTTCCAGATATATTCATATCTAGTTCCATCTACGCCATCACCATTAGATTTTTCTCTTAATTCTACTAGTTGTACTCTTACTCCATTTATTCCTGTTTCCTCATCATCACGTTTTCCATTTCCAACCATTGCATTATTTACTTCTTCTGTTCTCTTGTCTTCCCAAACAGTACCTTTTATTGTTCTAACATTTTGACGGTTTAACGTAATTTTAATGTTTGGAGCTTTATCTGTATCATCTTCAAATTTAGAAGTATCGATTTCACGTAAGTTACCTGGTGTTGAATCTGTATCTGGAATACCTGCAATATCTCCTCTTACAAACTCTGCCATAGCTTTTGTATTTCCAAAGTTTGGAGCAACTGCTTTTATTCCATAATAAGATTTATAACCATTTATTTCTGCTACGTTTTCTTTTCCAGTGTCATCATCTAAAAGTATGTTTCTGCTTGAATCCTTTTTTACTTCAAAAGTTATATAGAAATATATATCTTTATTCTTATCTGGATCTGATAGAGGGAAACAGCCTGTACTTGCAATATCATCTCCTGCACTACTATATATATTTGAACCTGTTACATATATAGTATTATAACCATCCATTTTCTTCATGGTTGCTTCTGAGTATCTACTCTTTTCGTTTAAGGTTACACTTCCTATACTATTTCCATCTTTATCACCTATATATGAACGTTCTGGAACAGGCGTAAAGTCTGGGTCATAATAGTCTACTACTTCTGTTACTGCTGTTGCAATTCCATATGAGCTGTTACGAATTGTAAACTTATATGTTACAAATACTTTTAATTCTGAATCTTGAGATAGTCCTAATGCTTCTTGGAACAATCCCCATTGGCTATAATCTTCTACTTTAAATGAGTAGTCTTCTCTATAAAGTTCTCTTGTATAATTATTGCTGTAATATCCGTTATTTCTTCCCTTAATATCCCAGCAGCCTTCATAAATTATACTGTTTCTTTTATCGTATTTGTATTCTTCAACTTCTCCATTTATTTCAAGAGTTGCTTTATAAACATCTTTTCTCAATGCTAAATCAACAATTTCTCTTTCCACAAATCCTTGGTTTACATGTCTCATTATGTCTGGCTCTGCATATAATGTTTTTACTTTATCGCTTTCAATAAAGTCTATCATTTGTTTTGAATCTATAAGTGCATGTTTCTTCTCATCATTTACAAAAACATCTAAATTTGGATATAAATCCATATTATTAGTTCCGTTACAAGTATAAGAATCCAGCATACTTTCGTTTACATATGTATCTTTTGATTCTCTCTTACCATCTTTACTTACTTCTCCAACGATGTTTCCAAAATCATCTATCAATCCTTGATCTTTTAATTCTGTTCTTGTATGCATTTCTGCTTTCGGCTCTAGTAAGTTTTCTGGTGCAGAACCAATATCTCTAAATTTTGCATTGAATACATTTCTTTGAGTTGCAACATCCATACCCTTAGAATTGTTATCCCAATTTTCGTCATCTCTATTTGCGTTATACTTTGTTGGCTCATAGTATTGACCATTGTATGTGAATTTTACATAGTAATTATACATTGAATTCAAGTTATAGAATACATAATCACCATTTTTATCTGTGGTTGTTGCTTCTACAAATCTTCCTTTTTCTATAAAATCAAACTGTTCAGTTACACCTCCTATTGTTCCACCAGTACCTATTCCACCAGTAGAATCTGTTTTTCCTTCTTTGCTCTTTTCATATAATATTTTTTCTAATAACCATTGAGCAAGTTTTCTTGCATCTAAATTTCTATTTTCTTTTGTTGTTCCACCTAGTACAACTATTGCATATTCTTCATTTTCATATACAAATGAAGCAATTACACAGTAGCCAGAAACCCTAATTTGACCTGTTTTTGTTCCTTCTATTCCTGGTGTTGTTTTTAATGGGTTTGTACTATTAAGCGTTCTTTGGAAGCTTGTTCCATTTCTATTAATTGTTATAGATATTGATTGCTTTGAGCCTTCTTTAAAATACTCTGCAAATATTTGGTTATCCATTGCCGCATCTAATATTTTAGCCAAGTCCTTAGCAGAAGATTTATCTTCTGGCTTTACACCAAAAGGAGTAACAAAGTGACTTGAAGTTGCACCCAATGAGCGAACTTTTTCATTCATTAGATTCATGAATACGTTTTTTCCTCCCGGATAATATTCTGCAAGTGCTTCTGCAGCATCACAGCCTGAATATACAAGCACTGCTCTTAATAAATCTCTTACTGTAACCTTATCGCCTTCCTCTAGTCCAACTATTTGAAGTTCTGGGCTCCAAGTACTTGTTCTTAAATACTCTCCTACAGCAGTTCTATTAACTGTTACAACATCATTCAAATTCATTCTTTCTGCTACGACTAATGCTGTTACCATTTTTGTAATTGAAGCAACTGCACATTGAGTGTTTTCACCTTTTCCCCATAGAGTTTCTCCAGTTTTTCTGTTATACACTAAAAATCTTGGAGCAGATATTGTTGGTTTTTTAGGCTCATCTGTATCTGTTGTTGGTGGTAGCGTTGGCTTTGGTTTTGTGCCTGGTGTTGGTATTTTAGGTATTTCATATAGTGAAACTTTTACATTTGACATTGGTGTATCTCCATCACCATATTTACCATCATATTTATCCTCTTTGCCTACACTGCCATCTACCCATACTTTACCACCAATTTTCATCGTTAAGTCTACATTTGTTTGATTTTTATTAGGGTCTAGCCCTGGGTTCGTTGGTAAAGTTATATTGTTTTTGTGTGCTTCTATGTGATATACATTGTACTCACGTTTTCCACCCATTGCAACATCTATAGGTTGAGCATCAATTGTATCAACCGGGTCTTTTGTCATTTGAACAAAAGGTTGAGCTATCATATATGTATCATCATTATGGATTGTAAGCCAAAGCGTACCATATTCTGTTGTTGTATATGCATATAAAAATCCAATATGCAATTGCTGGTACGAATATTTTACTGTTATAAATGCTTGTCCTCTCGCAAGTCTTAGCTTTTTGTCGCTTTTGTCTGAACTTGTTTCGTTTGCTCTTGCCGTAAGACCAATATATTGATATACATTAGTTTTTGTTCTTAATTGATTGTATTCTATTTCTGCTTTTTTCAAGTATTCAACATCAGCATATATTCCAACATTTGTTGGGTATAAAGTATCTGAAGCTGAAAACTTAATATAGAATTGGCTTCCAGAAGCTGGGTATTTTTTCTTTAAACCATTTGAACCTGAAACTGTTCTTCCTATGAATTCTATTTCAAAGTCATCATTATTTTCATCATATACTAAGGTTTTAGATTTTAAAGGTTCACCTTCATTTGTCTTAAGGTATATTGATTTTAAGTATGATATATCCTCATACTCAGGATAATTTATCGTTAATGGTCCTATTATATATTGGTTAGTGTTTCTATTACTTATAATTTGTGACTGCGACATATCTATTTGAGCAGAGAAATTTATAAGATTTTTATTTACAAAAGACTGATAGCTTTTTGCCTTTTTGTACAATTCTTTTCCATTTGAAGTTTCTTGTGCAGAGCTTATTATGCTAAAATCCTTTGCTTCCCAATATGCTGTTTGAATATCACTTAAATTATATCTACTTCTTACAGAATTAGTTACTCCACTATATGCATTTTCCATAGCAGTTAGTATGTATGCAATATTGGCACCTCCTCTTCCAATAGATAAATTGGTGTATTTTTTTGTATCTCCTTCTTGTTGATATCCGTTTTCAGCTCTATTTTCTGTTTCCATCACAGCAACTTTTGGTCCTAATACTGGATCAGAGTTCCAATAAGACACATCTTGAATTCCCATATTGGTTGAACCATCGGTTGTTAATTCTGGTTTATCCCAATTTGTTAACTTAGTTAATATTCGAAATGTCATTATGTTTCGAGTTAGACCCTCTGACTTGCTGTAATCATAACCTGATGTACTTGATGCACTTGATGATTGTACCCTTGTTATTAACATTGGTTTTGTAATTTCTACATTAAATAATTCATTGTTGTAAATTGAAGGTCCTTGAATTTGATCATACCATATAATAGGAGTACAGCTTTCATATCTTAGCCCAAATGCACCATGTACAGCTCCAACTAAATCAGCTAATGTAAATCCGCTAAAATATTTTTTTGCTCTTTCCTCACATAACTTTTTCATTTTGGCTAGAAAATCTAAATATGTTCCAACATCTTGGTTAATGTATGGTGTTGGATAGTATTTTGTTGCATCGTATTTTCCAAATCTTACAGATTTATTTGAATCTGCTCCATACATTGTTGAACCACTTACTTCTGTTGACCAATTTGTATATGGAAATTCTGTATCTGCATCTCCAGAGAAAGTCCTTTTTTGAAGTATATTAGGTAGTAGACTACCACTATCCGAAAAAGCTCCTTTTTGAGGCATTCCACTACTAGTGTTTCCCTGCCATGTTCCATATGCAAATGTTTTCTTTTCAGCAAAGAACAGCGTTAATACTAAAACAACCAAGATAATACTAGCCGCTTTTATAATCTTTTTGTTATTTATTTTTATGTTTTCTTTCACTCGCTCTTTGCCTCCTTTACTTTAATACTTTTTTTCTTATTACATATACACCTGTTGCAATTATTATTAACACAGCCATTGTCAATGTTACATATATAACTGCTTGTCCTGTTTTTACTCCTACAATAACATTTGCTATCGAATAATCATCTTCATTACTTGCTTTATTTCCTGGGATGGAATCTATATCTAATAATCCGTTATTATTTGATGCTTCATATATTTCTGCAGAATTGCTAAATACTCCAAAATCATCATTGTTCATATTTTTAGTTAATATTAGAGTTACCGTTTTACTCTCACCTGGGTTTATAACTGTATTTGCCAAACTAGAATTATATACGGTTCCATTTGCTCCTTCATACCAATCTTTATTTAATTCTGAATTAAATTTAAGCTCTGTTGGAATGTAGTCTGCTATTTTCTTTGCATATCCAGCTACTCCTCCTTCGTTTGTTATGGTTATAGAATACTCAACTACCATTGAAGATTGCGTTATATATTTTGTCTCAAAATCTATTTTTGCATTTTTACTGTTATAAGTGTGTTCTGCAACATCTTTTCCATTATTTGTTGTAATAACCTTTACAGTTTTATCCAGTCTTAAATCAAATTTCGTATTTTCTACTAGCCCTAAGTCCATATTATAAACATTAAATGTTGTAACTTTTATTATTTCTGTTACTCCTGCAATTCTTTGGACTCCTTCAAATACAATAGTTTTATCTATAGCATCTGAATTTAAGCTTTCGTCTACTCCATCTTTTCTATAAGTTGTAGCACTGTATAAAGAAGATTCATATAAAAATACTACCGTATATGTACCTGAATATAAATTGTTAAATAAGTAATTTCCATCACTATCTGTTGTTGTAACACATTCTGATTTTTTTTCATTTTTTACTATGTTTCCATTTTGGTCTATTAATATAGCTGTAACATTAGGTACTTTTTCTTCATCTGCATCTTTTGCACCATTTCTGTTTTTATCTATCCAGACTGTTCCGGTTATTTTCTTTGTGTATGATGGCTTATCTGGATCCACATTGTTTTTATCGAATAGTTCTACAACATGTGTAATGCTATTACTTTCTATTTCACCAATTTTATCGTGCGTAATTTTTCCTTTGTTTGTTATTGTTGTATCTTTAGTTAAAGATTTTGCCATTACTTCTACTTTTACATTTGCTGTCGTTAATTCACCAAGACTTAAGTTTACTTCCATTTCTCCATTTTCATTTACACTTACATCTGTGCTCTTTGTACCATCTGAATATATTGTTTCTACACTTTTAAGTTGTACTTCATCTGGTAGCTTATCCGTTAATATTACATCTTCCATAGGTATTTCCGAAAGATTTGATATTGTGAATGTATATGTATATTTTTCTGCTGCAGAAATAGTTGTATTTGCTGGAATATTACACGTTTGTACAATGCTTACTCCTATTTTATTAATTGTATCTGTTAATGTTGGTATAGTTTCTACATTTTTTCCATCTGCTTCGATGGTTCCTGTTATAGAAACGTCTTTTTTATAAACTCCATTTGGCAAATCTTTTACATTTAATTTAAGTGTTAATTGCCTATTTTTACCTCTTTCAATAGTTCCTAGATTTATCTGTAATGTATTACCCTTTACCACTACTTTATTAGGCGTTGTACCACCTTCGTATGCAACAGATTTATATTCCATTTCTTCTGGTAAATTTATCTTTAATATTACATTTGTTGCATCATTTTCAAAATCATTTGTACTAATATTTATTAAACATTCGTATATATCTCCAACTTGTATTTTTTCTTCATTATTTGCATAAATATTTACATTGAAGTAACTTATCTTTATAATGTTTGTTACTTCATTTGTTTCAGCTTTCATATCTTCATTATATTCAACTGTTGCTTTTAATTTTACTTGTTCGTCTTCAGCATTACTTCCAAGGTGCATGGTGTTAAACTCCAGTTCTTTTTTTATTGTTTGATTTGTTTTTATGTTTCCTATTTCTATTACCAATATTTTTTTCTGCTCTGTTATATTTTCATCAAATTCAACACCTTGTGATTTTTGCTCTTCTACCCATTTTGAATATTCTTTCATTTGTTGTTTCATTTGTTCAGCCTGTTGTTTCCACATCGCCATTGCTTCTTCTTTGCTCATTTCTGATTTATCCCAATTTATGTTATCCCAATCCGGTTCTTCAGGCATTTCAAATTTTTGCAATGGCATTATTGTTCTTATTTTATAATTTTCGCCTTCTGTTGGTATGTACTCTAAGTTATTTGGAATTTCTATATTAATAGTTGTTCCCTCTGCTGAAATTGTTCCATTGTTGTTTATTGTAACTATATATTTAAGATGTTCTCCGGCTTTTACGCTTGCACCTTCTCCAAGCACTGATTCTAATTTAGCATTTAAAACAGCCTCTTTTCCGGTGTTTAATCCAATTTTAGTTGCAATAGCTTTATCTTCAATCTTTCCAGTGCTTATGTTGTTTGTAAAGTATATTCCATACATTTCAAATGCTTTATTCTCATAATCCAAATTAGCTGGAGCCTTTGCATTGTACGAAAACTTAAAAACATCTCCAGATTTTATATCATAATTTTTAAAGACAATCATATAAGATTTTACTTCTGCATAATTGGTTATTTCTTTAGTCCATGCATTTTCTGCATTTGATAAATCCTTCGTAGCATTTCCGTTTGTAGAATAATATATTTCTGCATTTTCTTCTGGCAAACCACTTAGTGTAATCTTCGATGACATTGGAATATCCATTGTTGTTCCTAAATCTTGTAATGTATCTACATCTCTATTTCCTTTGAACATTGTTCTTCCTAATATTACAGCATTGCTCAATGTGTTTTCATAATTATTTATAATATTCATCTCAAATGTTAACTCTTTTTCATTTGATTTTGCTTGTATTAACGCCTCTTTTGCTTCTCCATTTACAACTTCTAGCTTTTCATTTTCGTTATATCCTATTACACTATTTGTTGTTACAACTCCAGAAGGAGCAATATACTTTACGGTAGTTTTATTTTCTGATGTTGTCTTATTTTCATCACCATTTTGAGCAATAACTTTTATTTCTGTATTCATAGTTGGAGTAGTTTTTTCTAAAGTTATATCTGCCGCAATAACAATTGTTGCACCTTTTGCAATTGGATTATTAAAAGTTGTTTGTGTTCCTTCTAGTTGTACTTCTATAGTTTTAGTTCCGTCTTCATTATCATAAACCTTTGTTTCAGCGACTTTAAGTTCACCATCAAACATAACTTCTACTGCTATTATATCTAATTTTTCAATGTATTTCGGCATAATAATTTTAAAATTAGGATTTATAAACATAACATCATCAATACTATCGTTTTCTAATGTAACACCTATTGCAACAGCTTCATTAGTTGTAACTGTAGATAATCTATTGTTTTCTAATTCTATACTTACCTTTTGTGATGGTTCTTCTAACTTTGTAACCATTTCTGTCGTTTCATTTAAAACAGCTATATCCGAATTCTTAGCAACAACATTTAATGAAGATTTTAAGTTTGTAAATTCTTTAATTTCTTCTATGCTATAATCATTGTCTTTTGCGATCGCTTTTGTAATTTCAAAATTCAAGCTTCCTTCAGTTTGTGGTTTTGATATTTCTAATACAATATTTTCGATTTTAAATGATGTCAAATCAACTTTAATTTCATCTTGTTCTGCTTTTGTATCTTTATCAATTGTACTTAAAAGTGTTCCATCTTTAGATTGAATTTCAATCTTACCATCTACTCCCAATACATTATCAAATTCTTGTTTTGATATTTTTAATTCTTTGTTATACGTATTTGCTTTATATTCTTGTTCTTTACTTGTTGTAAACTTATCATCGTTTTGCGAAATTGTAAAAGAATCTATTAAATTTGAATATGCAATATTTAATGTATATTTATTTGAAATTTCTGTTTCTCTTTTATTCTCCTCAGCAGTAACTTTATTGTTATACATGTACCCTTTGTAAATGCCACCATTAGGGTTTTCTAATGTAATATCTGCAATTTCTCCTAGTTTTTCTTTTTGTACTTGTTCTGCTATTGTTTCTTTTTTTATTGTTAATTCATTATTACTATATAATGTAATTTCCGAATTTAACTTATAATTCAATTTTATGGATGTTTCTTTTATTTTTTCATATGCTTTAGCAGAATAAATATATGTAACTATATATTTTTGTGGCTTGTTTTTTTGCCATTGTATCTTATTATTTTTTATTTCATTGTTTTCTTTTATCATTAAGGATCCGTTTTTTTCATCATATGTAGTATTTTCTTTATTAAGTTCTTTTGTTATTTCTTCTGTGTTATTTATAACTGATACTTTCTCTGGATATTCCCCTGCAATTTGTGGAATACTAATGTTTATATTTGTTTTCTTAACTGGTAAAACGTAGTTTTTTACGTTCGTTGTTACTTTTCCTTGAACAATTATTTTGTTTCCTTCATTTGATGCATATGGAATATATTTGATTGTTTCATAGTTTAATTCTGTCTCCACATTTTTGGCAGTCCACTCTGTATGAAGAACTATTTCTTTTTCAACCTTTGTTTCTTTGGCATCTGTATTTACAAATGTGCAAGTAAGTTTAATTTTATTATCCCTGCTAAAATTGTCTTCGCCTATCTCCTCTTTAATGATTGGATTAATATATATTTGCTCCGAAATTTGCTCTTTATTTGTTATCTGTCCGAATGTAATTTTCTTGTTTTCTGCATCAAAATTCTGAATCTTTTTAGCCACTGTTGTTTGGGCTGCATTACCATTTTCATTTGTATTTTCATCATTTATTTGATCTACTTCAAAGTTTGAAGAAGAAAAATCTATTGCAAGATCTTTAACATAGCCACTCTTTTTTAATGATACAGCAATATTTAGCTTAGTATTTTTCTCGTCAATATTTAATGTTGCACTGTGTTTTCCATTGGTATACTGCACATCAAAATCTACACTTCCATCTTTTGATGTAGTGTTTTGATTCTCTAACTCCTTTTCACTTAAAAATACTTCTGCAGCATAGCTTACTACCGACCACGAATTTGCAAATATAATTACTAGGGCTAACACTGCGGCTATAAACTTAGATATTTTTGCTTGCATATTTTCCTCCAATTTTCACTCTTAAGTTATATATATTTATTATTACATTTTTAATTTATGTTTTGCAATGGATATTTTTTCCTTGCCTAGTGTACAACTGAAATTCGCTTGCGGAAAGGGTTAAAAGCACTTTTATTAAATTTTTATTACATTTTTTTGCACGTAATTTGTTGTGAGATATTTTATGTTAAAATTTAGAGTCAAATAAAGGCTTGTTTTTAAGCATTTTAGCGTTTTTGTCATTTTTATGTAAATCTTGTTTCATATTTATTTTGCTTGATTTCCCTATGATTTTTTCTGTTTTGTAATAATTTTATTATTTTTGAATATTTAGAGTGAAAAATTCATACAATATAGTATGAACTTACAATCAAGGTCTATCAAAAGTAAATTATCTTGTTAACGAAAACTATTATATATTAAATTTAAAAACAATAATTTAGCTGTTTATGCTAGCTTTTAAATTGCACAAAATATGGGCAAATGCAAATTTTTTTCAAATTTTATTGACAAGTATGTATATAAGTTGTATAATTAAAAAAGTTCATACATCGCGGGATGGAGCAGTTGGCAGCTCGTTGGGCTCATAACCCAAAGGTCGGTAGTTCGAGTCTATCTCCCGCAACCAAATATAGCAAGCTCTAAAGAGCTTGCTAATTTTTTATATTAAACAAAGTGATGGGTATTTTTTGTAACAATTATTTAAACTTTCTATTGCATTTGTTGTATACATTATTTT
>ERZ827168.2888-NODE-2888-length-18713-cov-24.930861_pt1 | contig 18713 bp, 12 predicted proteins | sample MGYA00519868_ERZ827168 | MGnify/ENA primary metagenome ERZ827168 (study PRJEB31778, sample SAMEA3449271) | human gut metagenome | biome: human gut; feature: human-associated habitat; material: faeces | place: United Kingdom | collected 2010/2012 ...
GCTTTCGGGTATGGATTTCGTGAAGGTAACCGCTGCCGACGGCATTCCGTTCGTAGAGGATAAAGCCGAAGTCGTAATCGCCGTTCCTGCCGGAACGTATGCAAAGGGATTCTCCGTGAAAATCGTCGCTACCGACGGTACGTATTTGGAAATGACGGCTTACACCGCCAACGGCGTAACAATCGCAGCAAGCACGCTGCTGTTGATGCCGGATGTACAGTTCTATCCTAACGAAACCGTTTCGGAAATCACCGACGCAGCGCAGTTGCAGGCATTCCTCGACGCTGCAAGCGCTGGCGACTACACCAACTTCAAGAACGAGAACGGCGAAGTACTGCTCGGCTCGGATATCGACATGACGGGCGTTACGCTTAAATCGGCGACCCAGTTCGACGGCATTTTCAACGGTCAGGGTTATGCGCTCAAAAACTGGAAATCCGACGGAGTCGCTCTGTTCGCTGCAAACAGCGGTACCGTCAAGAACATACTTATCGACGATACTTGCGAACTGACATTCCCGACGGATCGCGGAACTTTCGGATTCGTCGTATCCAGCAATACCGGTATCGTTTCAGGATGCGCCTGCAACGGCACAATCAATCCGTTAACGGTAGAATCCGGTTTGGCTGAAAAATATTACATGGGAGCCATTGTGGGAATAACGGATTGTACAAACGGCGGATTAGTCGTCAATTGTATAAACAACAGCGACATTGACATGTCGTTCGGAACGCTCAACGAGACTCAATATGTAGGAGGAGTCGTAGGCAGCACGAAGAACGGTCAATCCGGTGTGGCATGTATGGCTAACTGCATAAACAACGGCAACATAAAAATAATCATTACAACCAAAGCGAAAAATGTGTATTTCGGCGGTGTAAGCGGAACTTGCAACACCGGAGGAGTAATCGATAACTGTACCAACAACGGCAATCTGTACTACGAATACACTCCGGGCGGAACTGGCGCATATCCTAACATCGGCGGTGTTACCGGTTATACGGCAGCGACAATCAACGATTCGAGAAACTACGGCGATGTTACTTGGAAAAGCGGTTCCGAATCCGTAACCCGTCCTTGCGTCGGAGGTGTGGCAGGATACGTATCAGGCGGAATCAATAACAGCAGCAATACCGGTAACGTTTCTGTTACAGGATTATTCGGCAATACAAGCTCGTCTCCAATTCCAAGTTCCGCAGGTACTATGCCTTACCCTTGTTTGGGCGGCGTAGCAGGATGCATAGGTCATACCAAGAAACGTCCAGACTGCAATAACTGCGAGAACTCGGGAACATTGACAGTAAACGCTGCCACGGCTTCCACCGGAAAATTCCACATCGGCGGTGTCGGCGGTTATATCGGCGGCGATGTTATTGACTGCCATAATTCAGGCGTCGTAGATATACTTTCGACAGGAAAACAAAGTTACATCGGAGGTGTAGCCGGCTTTGTATTGAGTTCGAGCAACAGCATTACCAATTGCTCCAACACCGGAGAAATGACCCTTACTGAGGCAAATGTATCGTCCACATATAGTTATATTGGTGGAATCCTCGGCTCTTACTCGGCATCCATTACAATGTCAAATTGCTCGAATACGGCAGCCGTAACATCGAATACCCCATCGACAATACGTGTCGGCGGTCTGTGCGGAGCATTCAACGGAACAATGACCGATTGCGTAAACAAGGGTGCAGTAACGATGAACAATGCTATCTGCACGACCGGAAAGGATTACGAAGTACAATATTCGAGTTGCGTTGGCGGTCTTGTAGGATACGCGAATGCGGATCTGCAAACATCCACCAACTTCGGAACAGTAACCAACGCTTCTGATGCGCAGACATCTACCGGAGGTTTGTGCGGTGGCGTCGGAGGTGTTCGCGCATGGGACGGAGATAAAATCGATTGTACCATTATTTCGGCAGACGGCACGAATGCCGGAGCGTTTATCGGAACCTATATCGCTGCCTCCGGCGTTGCGTACACGCTCGGCACAGATGCGTCGCCGATGATTGTCAGCAAGGCAACGACCATGAACGGAACGCCTTATACGGAAGCAGACATGACGGATGTCACAAAATTGGGCGGATATACATTCGGTGGTAACGGAATTACCATTACCAATGTAGTTCTCGAATAATTTTACGAATAAGATTTTTATCGACCGTCGCCTGCAAATGCGGGCGACGGTTTTTGTTGTTTTAGGTAATATAAGCAATATAGGTATTATAAGACTTATTCTACCTATAATACCTATTCTGCCTATGTAATCTGCGGACGGACGATTTTTGAATTGCCGGGGGGGGTAAGGACTTTAAGATTAGGGGCATTGAAAAGCCCCTAATCGAACAAAAAAATCTGTCGGCAATCGCGTATTACGCCCCGTCGTCGGGCGAAAAGGCGCGGCAGTACTTGTCGTAGCGCGACATCACCGTATCGACATACTTTATGGTCTCGCCGCTGCCCGTGAACTCGCCGTAACTCACCGCCTCGTGTTCGTAAAAATCCGATTCGGCGAGCAGTTCGAGATACTCCGCGACGACCTCCCACGAATGGCAATCCTCGCCATAATAGGCAGCCAGATTCCGGGCATCGGTGATATGGGCGTAACCGCCGTTATAGCATGCCAACATCAGAGCCGTGCGGTCGCGCAGCGGCACTTTGCGCGGCAGGCGCATCATCTTCTCGACCGACTTGATAATCTTCGCCGCCAGTTCGATATTGAGTATCGGGTCGAGCAAATCCTCGTCCGTCATTCCGTATTCGTGCGCCACGTGCGGCATAATCTGCATCAGTCCGACCGCACCGCGCGGCGACACGGCGTCGCCGCAGAAACGCGACTCGCTGTACGCGATAGCGCTCATCAGCCGCCAGTCTATGCCGCACGTCCTGCCTACACGGCGGAAAACGTTGTCGTAAATCGAAATCTCGCACTCCTCCTCCGAAAGCAGTTCGCTCTCCGGTACAGCCTCGGCAACCGATTCGACGCGGCAGAGCGATTGCAGCCACACGACGGACGCGACCGCCGTGACGGCGACGAAGAGCAGGGGTGCTATAATGTCTCTGAAAATCTTCATAACTTAACTTTTTATGCCGGACGGACAGGCTCTCCGCCGGAGATTAAAGGGACGGTACGCCGGCGGTTAATCGTAGAACGCCCACGACAGACCGATTTTGAGCATTCCGGGATTGAGCGGGTATTTCGCAATCGAGAAATACTCGTTGTTGCCGAACAACCCCTTGTTCAGATGCTGATACTTTATGAGTATACGCATGCGCTTCCATTTCGCCGACACGAACGCATCCACATACGGATAGTTGCCCACCTCGACTTCGTTCTGGTTGTAGAACACCGACAGTGCGGGATTGTAGCCCTGTGCATAATATTTCGTGTTGAAGCGTCCGTCCAGACCAATCTGCACGCGCAGCACGTCGCGCTTTATCCAGAACTCGTAGTAGTACGAAAGGAATGCCGACACGAGCGGCAGCGGCACGACATCGCGGTCGGACGTCAGTTGCACCAGCACGCGGTGGTTCAGGTGCAGACCCTTGATGGTGAAATCCTTCTGCGCATAGATGCTCGTCAGGCTCACGTTTCCCGAGAACTGCTGCGGCAGGCAGTCCGCGCCGTAGTAGACCTTGTTGCGCAGGAAACTCTGCCATACGCCGACCTCCACGCCGTAATCCGGCACGAGGAACGAAACATTGAATCTTGTTTCGGACTCCTTGCCGAAATCGTTCGACCAGCGGTAGTGGTTCGACAACCAGTTCTCCTGCCAGTATCCCGCCGACGTACTCGATTCGGAGAACGTTCCCGAAAGAATCAGCGGCTTGCCCTTGACATACGCCTTCAACGCGATGCGCGCGCCCAGCGAATAGTCGCCGCCGCGATAGCCCGACGGATAGATTTTGAAATCTGCGCCCCAATCGACATATTTCCTGATTTTGCCGTCCACCGATGCGTAGGCGAACCACGACATCTTGTTCACCTTGTTCTCCTTGCCCGACAGATAGTCGCCCAGCGAGAACTGCGAGTAGGTATGGCAGTCCAGTCCCACGCCGCCGTCGATTGTTCCGACCACACCGTTTCTGTCCCACGGCTGCGCCTGCACGAAAAGCCGGTTGGAGATGATGCGTTCGTATGTCGAGTCGCGGGTTTCGACCGGATTCAGATACCAGTTCTTGTAGTATACGTCCGTTATCGGATTGTATGTACCGTCGGGATTGCGCGAATAACGCTCGTCGGTATAGGTCGCATAGTTGTCCGTATAGATTTTGCTCCACGAATTGTACTCGAACGAATGCCCGATATATATGGCAGAGAGTTCCGCCATCGAGAAGTCGCGCTCGGTCATTCGCTGCAACGGTATGCCGATGGACTGCTTTATAAAAAAGGCGTTGTTGCGATAGATGTTGCGGGCATTCGCCGAAGCGAGTTTCATCGGGATACCCGACGGCATCTCGAATGTGGTGTCGGTTACCGCCCACTCGCCTACCACGCCGCCGTTCTCCTGCTGCTCGATGTGGTTGTTGAAGTATCCCGCATGGACGGAGTACCGCCGTCCAGTATGGGCGAACGTTCCGGCGAAATTGTGGTTCTTGATTCTCGCCCTGTCGTATTTTCCGCGTGCGCCGCGAGCGAGATAGTTGATTCCCACGGATGTCGAAGGCGATATGTTCTGCGACACAGTCGCCTCGAAATGCTCCTCGCGATAGCGTTTCTGACCCGATTCGAGATATGTCAGCCAGATGTATGGATGCTTCATGTTGTAGAACGGCACGTTCTCCATCGTGTAGTTGTAGGCGTCGTAAGGCTGCGAGAACGTGAATTCGCGCGACTGTCCGCGCTCGAAATAGTTCACCTCCGTCGAAGCCTGTCCGAGTCCGCCGACGGAGTTGTTGCCCAGACGCTTGCGATAGTGCGGATAGTCGATTCGCCAAGCCGTCAGTGTGGTGTCCAGCGGGTGGATGTCGACCTTGTTGTAGTCGCGGTCGATGTTCCACTGGAAATTGCGCAGCGCGCGTATCGAATCGTTGAAGAAGTAGGATTCCAAAGGCTTTCGCTCGCGTTTCTTGGTCGAATCCGCCTGCTCGCCCTTGTTCTCGCCCTCGCCGTTCTGCTCCTCGGGATTTTCGTAGGGATTCTGCCCGTATCCGCCGGTAATGTTCTGCCCGTTGCGCTGCGCACGCATCAGTGCGCTGGCATCGACCTGCGCATGAGCCTCACCGCATACCGCCGACAGTATCAGCGTCGGCGCGATGACGGACATTATTCGGCGAATCACTTTGAGCATCCGGTGGTGGTATTGTTGCTAACCTTCATCTGTTTGACAATCCATATGACCGTCGAAACGACAATATATGTAACGATGATAACCGGAATCGAATATATCCGCAGCAGCAAAAGCGACAGTACGGCGAATATCGCGAACGACCAGCGCACCTCGTTGCCCTTCCAGCCGTAGGATTTCATCTTGAACGAGAACATGCGTATCGGGCTGACGAGCAGAGCCGACATGACTATCGACAAGGCGATAATCCACTCCTGCCATATGACCAGTTCGCCCTCGAAGCACATCATCGCGAACGAGCCGCAGAATATGGCGTTGGCGGTCGTCGTAAGCCCGCTGAACTCCTCGTGCTGCGTTTCGTCGATATTGAACTTGGCGAGCCGCAGTGCCGAGAACGCGGTGATGATGAACGGAATGAAGCGCATTACCTCCGTCAGACGACCAACCCAGATGTCGTCGACCGCACTCGGGAAGTATCCGCACAGCGTGTAGAACGCCGCAGCCGGAGCGGTGCCGAACGACACCATGTCGGCAAGCGAATCGAGTTGCACGCCGATTTCCGACGGCTGTTTGAGAACCCGTGCGGCGAAACCGTCGAAGAAATCGCATACGGCGGCAGCCATAATCAGTACGAAAGCCATCGTAAGGTCTTCGTATACCAGCGATACGACGATAGAACCCGCGCCGCAAAGCAGATTGGAAAGCGTTATCAGATTCGGTATCGTGAACAATTTTATTTTCATTATTTACAGGTTTTAACCGGACAAAGTTATAAAATATTTTTATCTTTGTTTCCGCGAATACAAATTATAACGAGATATGAATACCGAAAGAGAGATTTATTGCGTGATTATGGCAGGCGGAATCGGCACGCGATTCTGGCCCAAAAGCCGCCGCGACATGCCGAAACAGTTCCTCGACATTCTCGGGACCGGCAAATCGTTCATCCGCATGACCTACGAGCGTTTCGCCGAGTTCGTACCGTCGGAACACTTTCTGGTCGTAACCAACGCCCGCTACAAGCGGCTGGTACTGGAACACATCCCCGAAATCGGCGAACATCAGGTACTCTGCGAGCCTATCGGTCGCAACACCGCGCCGTGCATCTGCTACGCCGCCTACTATCTGAACAAAATCGCTCCCGAAGCGATGATGATAGTGTCGCCGTCCGACCACCTCGTGTTGGACCAGCCGTCGTTCCGCGAAATAATTTCGGATGCGATAGACTTCGCCGACGGCAGAGACGCGCTCATGACCATCGGCATCACGCCGAGCCGTCCCGAAACCGGCTACGGCTACATACAGAAGTCGGACGACCGCCCCATATCGAAAGTCAAGTGCTTCACCGAGAAGCCCGACCTCGAACTGGCTCAGAAGTTCATCAGTTGCGGCGAATTTTTCTGGAACTCGGGAATATTCGTGTGGAAAGTGCGCGACATCATCGCGGCAGTCGAAAAGTATCTGCCCGAGCATCACGCGCTCTTCTCGGCAATCGGCGATGATTACGGCACGCCGCGCGAAGCCGAGGCAATCGAGCGCGTATTCTCCGAGTGCCGCGCGATTTCCATCGACTACGGAGTGATGGAGAAGGCGGACAACGTATTCGTCCGCTGCGGCGACTTCGGATGGAGCGACGTCGGCACGTGGGGTTCGCTCTACCAGCACTCGCGCAAGGACAAATACGCCAACACCAAGCCCGCCGATGGCTGCTACACCTACGACACCCGCAACTCGATAATCTCGCTGCCGGCGGGCAAAGTCGCCGTCATCAACGGGCTGCGCGACTATATCGTGGTCGATACCGACGACGTGCTGATGATATGTCCGCGTTCGGAGGAGCAGAACATCAAGAAGTTCATCGATGAGGTGAAGTTCAACGACGGCGAAAAACACATCTGACGATGCACGACACGAAGGAACTTTACGACATTTTCGAGAGATGTTCGGGCGTATGCACCGACTCCCGCCGCATCGAAGCCGGCTCGATGTTCTTCGCGCTGCACGGAGCGTCGTTCGACGGCAACGCATTCGCAGCCGCAGCACTCTCTGACGGCGCGTCGTATGCCGTGGTCGATTCGGACGAGCCGATTGCGAGCCATCCCGAATCCGCCGACCGCATGATACGTGTCGCCGACACGCTCGAAGCGTTGCAGTCTCTGGCGCGCGAACACCGCCGCAGACTGGCGATACCTGTTATCGGCATCGTCGGCAGCAACGGCAAGACGACGACCAAGGAGTTGGTATCGCGCGTGCTTGCCGAACGGTTCGAGGTCGGAGCGACGCGCGGCAACCTCAACAACCATATCGGAGTGCCGCTCACGCTGCTGTCGATGACCCGCGACACTGAATTCGGCGTAGTCGAGATGGGCGCGAGCGCATGCGGCGAAATCGCGGCTCTGTGCGGAATCTCCGAACCGAACTACGGCATCATAACCAATATCGGACGCTCGCACCTCGAAGGATTCGGCGGTGTCGAGGGCATCCGCCGCGGCAAGGGCGAACTGTTCGACTACCTCGAACGCAACGGCGGACGCGCATTCGTTCCGCAGGAGGACGCCGTACTCGTCGGGATGGCTTCGGAGCGCGGGGACATGGCGGTCGAATACTATTCGCGCACGATTGCCGACGGCATCGAAAGCCGCCTTTCGGGCGAATACAACCGCGCCAACATCGCTGCGGCGACCGCTGTCGGACGCTATTTCGACATCGACGACGAACGCATCCGCGAAGCGATTGCGGGATACGAACCCGACAACAACCGTTCGCAAATCGTTACGACCGAACGCAACCGCCTTATCGTCGATTGCTACAACGCCAATCCGTCGAGCATGCAGGCGGCGACAGCCAATCTCGCATCGCAGGCTGGCGACGACAAGATATTGATACTCGGCGACATGCTCGAACTCGGGCAGTGGTCGGCGGAGGAGCATCGCAAGGTACTCGAAACGGCACTGAAAATCGACGGCGCGCGTTTTCTGCTCGTCGGCAGTGAATTCGCCAACGCCGCCGAATCGCTCGGCGGACAGGCTGCGGCGAGAGCCGTCGTATTCGCGACCACGGAGCAGGCTGCCGAATATCTGCGGACGAATCCGCCGTCGGGAGCGACGATACTCATCAAGGGTTCGCACAAATGGTCGCTCGAACGGCTCGTAAACCTACTGTAACAAACCATAAACCTGAAAACCATGAAAAACTTGAGACTCATTGTCGCTACCGCACTCGCAGCACTCTTCGCGCTGAACTGCGCATCGGCGAAAGACCATCCGAAATGGCTCGACGACGCCTTCATCTATCACATCTACCCGTCCTCCTACATGGATTCCGACGGCAACGGCATCGGCGACCTCAACGGCATCCGTTCGAAACTCGACTACATCAAGAGTACCGGTTTCAACTGCATCTGGCTCTCGCCGTGCTTCGCCAGCGACTGGAAGGACGGCGGTTACGACATCACCGACTTCTACAAAATCGACCCTCGCTTCGGCACCAACGCCGACCTCGAAAAACTGGTTGCGGAGGCTCACTCGAAGGGCATAAAGGTGCTGCTCGACCTCGTGGCGGGACACACTTCGATAAAGCACCCGTGGTTCAGGCAGTCGTGCAAGGCGGAGCGCAACGAGTACAGCGACTATTTCATCTGGACCGACGGCAAGGATATGAAGAAGCCGCACAAGAAGTTCGTGAACAACGATTTCCCGCGCGGCGGCTACTACATGAAGAATTTCTACGACATCCAGCCGGCTCTCAACTACGGCTACTACAAGCCCGACCCGAACCGTCCGTGGGAGCAGGGTTACGATGACGCCGGTCCTACGGCTGTCCGCAACGAACTGAAAAACATCATCGCATTCTGGTGCGACAAGGGCGTGGACGGCTTCCGCGTCGATATGGCGGGTTCGCTCGTCAAGGGCGACAACGAGGCGAAGGACGGAATCTGCCGTCTGTGGAACGAGATATTCGCGTGGTACAACGCCAAGTATCCCGAAAACATCATGATGGCTGAATGGGGCATTCCGGAAGAGGCTCTGCGCGCAGGATTCGACATCGACCTGCTCATCCACGGCGAGAAAAAGATTTGCGGCAAAATCTATCGCCCGCTCGTCTGCGAGACCAACGACAAGATGGTCTACAACACCTGCTACTTCAACAAGACGGGCAAGGGCGACCTGCACCAGCCGATGAAACTCTACGGTCAGGTGGTCGAGACGTTCAAGCGTCTGGGCGGCTACGCCTCGATGCCGACGTGCAGCCACGACATCTGGCGTCTCAACCGCATGAACCGCAACACTCCCGAGGAGCATAAGGTGGTGATGACGATGTTCCTCACCCTGCCTACGCCGCCGGTCGTTTACTACGGCGAGGAGATAGGCATGCGCAACCTCGAATATGCTCCGGTCAAGGAGGGCAGCCTCTCGTCGCGCAACCGCTCGACCTGCCGCACCCCGATGCAGTGGGACACGACAAAGAACGCGGGATTCTCGACGGTCGAGAATATCGCCAAACTCTATCTGCCGATAGACAACGCTCCCGAATATCCGAACGTTGCAACGCAGAGCGAGGATTCCGAATCCGTACTGAACTATGTGAAAGGACTTATCGCGCTGCGCAAGGCTACTCCTGCGCTCGGCACCGCCGGCGACTGGGAGTACGTCGGCGACCTCGACAACCCCTATCCCATGATTTACAAACGTTCGCTCGGCGACGAGAAATACGTCGTGGTATTCAACCCGAGCGACCGCAAGGTTTCGGGCGACATCGCCAGACTCGGCAAGAAAACGACCTGGGTCTACGGCAACGACGCGAAACTCGCCAAGTGCAAGACCTCGGCGGACAAGCACACCTTCACGATGCAGCCCGTCAGCGTCGCAATCTTCAAAATCAGCGAATAATCTTCAAGAGCGTCCGGCAAAATCTGTCGGACGCTTTTCTTTAATATCGTCTTGTTCTTTGTTTTTTCAGCGGAAATCAGTAGTTTTGCAGGTATAATCAACATTTTATACTTTTCACAAGATGAAAAACACCCAACAGACGGCATCGTTGCCGGAGAACGCCTACACCGAACTCAAACCGGGCGAAGAGTACAAGCCGGTGATGTCTGCCGACACGACGCCCGCAGAAGCGACCCCGTATTCAGTAACGATGGGCGTCATCATGGCAATCGTATTTTCCGCCGCAGCCGCATTCCTCGGGCTGAAAGTCGGACAGGTATTCGAAGCCGCCATCCCCATCGCCATTCTCGCCGTCGGCATCGGCAACTTCCGCGGCAAGAAAGGCATGCTCGGACAGAACGTCATCATCCAATCCATCGGCGCATGTTCGGGCGTAATCGTCGCAGGAGCGATATTCACCATGCCGGCTCTATATATCCTCGGTCTCGAAGCGCAGTTCTATCAGGTGTTCCTGTCGTCGCTGTTCGGCGGACTGCTGGGCATCGTGTTGCTGATTCCGTTCCGCAAGTATTTCGTCAAGGAGATGCACGGCAAATATCCGTTCCCCGAGGCAACGGCGACTACCGAAGTCCTTGTTTCGGGCGAAAAGGGCGGCAAACAGACCGTACTGCTCGCAATCGCCGGAGCGGTCGGAGGAGTCTACGACTTCGCAATCTCGACCTTCGGCGCATGGGCTGAAACCATATCGACCAAAATGTGCGGCTGGGGCGCGGCATGCGCCGAACGCTTCAAGGTCGAATTCTCGCTCAATACCGGTGCTGCCGTACTCGGTCTGGGATACATCATCGGACTGAAATACGCCGTTATCATCACCGCAGGTTCGTGCCTCGTGTGGTTCGTCATCATTCCGCTCGTCGGCTACGTGATGCCCGACGCCGCGGCACTCTCGCCGACCGACATTTTCAAGGAGGTAGGTCGTCCGCTCGGCATCGGAGGCATCGCCATGGCGGGTCTTATCGGCATAATCCGTCAGGCGGGCATAATCAAGCAGGCGGCATCGCTCGCCGTGAACGAACTCGGGGGGGGATCGAAGAAGTCGTCTCAAACCGCGGAGCGCACACAGCAGGATTTGCCGATGCGCACGATTCTCACCGTCCTTATCGCGACGCTCGCCGCAACGGTATTCTTCTTCCAGTTCGGCGTTCTGCACGACCTGACGCAGACTATCGTCGCTTCGCTCATCGTATTCGTCATAGCATTCCTCTTCACGACCGTAGCCGCCAATGCAATCGCAATCGTCGGCTCGAACCCCGTTTCGGGAATGACGCTGATGACACTGATTTTGAGTTCGCTCGTGCTCGTATCGATAGGTTTGAGCGGCACTGCCGGAATGACGGCGGCTCTTATCATCGGCGGTGTGGTCTGCACGGCACTCTCGATGGCGGGCGGTTTCATCACCGACCTCAAAATCGGCTACTGGCTCGGCAGCACGCCGCGCAAGCAGGAGAGTTGGAAATTCCTCGGCACCGTCGTTTCGGCGGCGACCGTCGCAGGCGTGATGATGATTATGAACCAGACCTACGGTTTCGGCGAGGACAGCGTGCTGGTCGCTCCGCAGGCGAATGCCATGGCGGCTGTAATCAAACCTCTCATGGAGGGCGGACAGACGCCGTGGATACTCTATTTCGCAGGCGCGGTACTTGCACTTACGCTCACTTTCATCGGCGTTCCGGCACTCGCATTCGCACTCGGAATGTTTATTCCGATGTCGCTCAACGCACCTCTCGTCGTCGGAGGTCTTATCGCATGGTTCGTATCGTCTCGCAGCAAGGATGCGGCGCAGAACAAGGCGCGTTTCGACCGCGGCACGCTCATCGCATCGGGATTCATCGCCGGCGGCGCACTTATGGGCGTAGTTTCGGCGATACTCAAATTCGCGGGCATGGACTGGTTCAACGCCGAATGGGATGAATCGAACGCCGCCGGACTGCTCGGACTCGTGATGTACATCGCGCTTATAGTCTACATGACCGTACACACTATGCAGGCGAAAAAGGAGGAGTAAAAACATAAAAAGATATGAACTATTTCACACAACAAAGCATCGAATTAGCAAATCAAAGAAATTATCTCGATTTGCTATTTTCCGTATACCCATTAAGTCCAGATAGCATTAGAAGCATAAACACCAATATTTGGAGAAATATCGAAACAAGTTTTAATAGCAATAATAACGAAGAATTATTTCGCCAGTTATTAAAATTAGATTTATTCCCGGTAAAAGACGGATATGTTCCTTATTTCAGAAAAGATATTTCAGCGATTAATCGTAACCCAAATACCGTAAATCGTATTTGTGGGCGAGTAAGAGAATTAGGGCTATCCGAATTGTATAACAGATGTACACAACCAAAGGAGACTAATCGTCAAATGGGTCCATTATTTAGAAAATGGATTCATAGTGGCGTATTAGGATTAACGCCCGTGAATCTTGACACATTTATTGCAAATAACGACAACGCTATTTTAGACGGGTCAGATAGTTTTCTCGCCGATTTCGCCAAAAAGAATTTAGGATATACTCGAGATAAAGGTTTGGATTTTGTTGCCAGATTTAATGGAAAGTACATTATTGGTGAAGCAAAATTCATTTCGGATGAAGGCGGACATCAGAACGACCAATTTCTCGATGCAATTCAGACACTTCAATGCAATACAAATGAGAATGTTAAAAATATTGCCATTTTAGATGGAATACTATACATACGCAGTAAAAAGAAAATGTACACATATATAACATCTTCCGATATACCTGTTATGAGTGCACTATTATTAAGAGATTATCTTTACACTTTATGATATCCGACAGCAATATATTGATAAAATGCGATAATCTGAACGGTCTTAGGTGGTTAATAGACAACGGGTATACAGGAAAAATCGATTTAATCTATATTGACCCGCCATTTGCCACAGGAGGAGAATTTTCTATTGATAATAACGGTCGCGTAGCGTCGATAAGCAAATCTAATAACGGAGATATTGCATATAGCGATACCTTACGCGGCGATGCATTTCTAAATTTTCTTAGAGAAAGAGTAGAATTAATGCACTTGTTATTATCGGAACAAGGTTCACTGTACCTACATATAGATTATAAGATAGGACACTATGTCAAAGTTATGCTCGATAGTATTTTCGGTATAGATAATTTCCGTAACGACATAACTCGAATAAAATGCAATCCCAAGAATTTCGAACGTTCCGGATACGGAAACATAAAAGATATGATTTTGTTTTATAGCAAAGGAAAATATCCGATATGGAATAATCCGACAATGGAATATCCGGAAGAAGATAAAAATCGTATTTATAACAAAGTAGACAAGAACGGACGGAAATATACTACTGTACCTATACATGCACCAGGAGAGACAAAAAACGGAGAGACATCAAAACCGTTCAAAGGCATATATCCGCCACAAGGCAGACATTGGAGGTGTTCCGTAGAAGAATTAGAGCGGTTGGACCGTGAAGGTCTTATAGAATGGTCAAAAAATGGCAATCCGAGGAAAATCAACTATGCAGACGATAGAGAAGGCAAGAAAGCACAAGATATATGGGATTATAAAGATCCGATATATCCGTTATATCCGACACAGAAAAACAGCGATTTGCTAAAATTCATAATTGAAGCATCATCAAATAAAGAATCGATAGTCATGGATTGTTTTTGCGGTTCGGGAACGACACTGAAAGTTGCCCAAGACTGCAACCGACAATGGATTGGCATGGATAACTCTCCTATTGCCATCAATATTACAAAAAAAAGAGTAACAACCGACACTACCTTATTCGACGATTATACATTAAACTATTTTGAATTAGATTAAACAATATAATTTGATATGGAACTGAAAGAGAGATTTCTGAAATACGTCGCAATCGACACGCAGTCGTCCGAGGAGAGCGAAACGTTCCCTTCGACCGAGAAGCAGTGGACGCTGCTCAATATGCTCGTCGAGGAGATGAAGGCTCTGGGGCTTACCGAAGTGTCGATAGACAAATACGGCTATGCCATGGGAACGATTCCGGCGAGCGAGGGTTACGAAGACGCTCCCGTCATCGGCTTTCTCGCCCACGTCGATACGTCGCCCGACATGAGCGGCGAGAATGTGCGTCCGCGCATAATCGAGAATTACGACGGCAGCGACATCGTGCTGAACAACGCACTGACGATGCGTGTCGCCGACTTTCCGGAGTTGAAGAACTTCGTCGGACACACGCTTATCCACACCGACGGCACGACGCTGCTCGGTGCCGACGACAAGGCGGGAGTAGCCGAAATCATGACTGCCGCCGAATATCTGCTCGCGCATCCCGAAATCAAACACGGCAAAATCCGCATCGGCTTCACCCCCGACGAGGAGATAGGTCGCGGCGTCGATTTCTTTGACGTGAAGGCGTTCGGAGCCGACTTCGCCTACACTATGGACGGCGGCTACGAGGGCGAACTCGAATACGAGAACTTCAACGCCGCATCGGCAAAAATCGCCATTCAGGGTCGCAACGTCCATCCCGGATACGCCAAGAACAAGATGATAAACGCAATCGAAGTCGCCTGCGAACTCAATTCGCTGATTCCCGCGACCGAGCGTCCGCAATACACCAAGGGCTACGAGGGCTTCTACCACTGCGTCGGTCTGAACGGCACGGTCGAGCAGGCGACCATATCGTACATAATCCGCGACCACGACGCCGACAAGTTCGAGCAGAAGAAGGTGTGGATGTGGAGCGTCGTCGATTTGCTCAAAAAGAAGTACGGCGAGCAGGTGCTGACGCTGACGCTCAAAGACCAGTACTACAACATGCGCAAGATGGTCGAGCCGCATCCGCAGGTAATCGAACTCGCGAAAAAGGCGATGACCGAAGCCGGCGTTGCGCCGATTGTACGCCCTATCCGCGGCGGAACGGACGGTGCGCGGCTCTCGTTCATGGGTCTGCCGTGTCCGAACATCTTCGCCGGCGGAATGAATTTCCACGGCAAGTTCGAATACTGCTCGCTCGACTCGATGCAGCGTGCGATGCAGGTTATAGTCAATCTCGCCCGTCTGTGGGCGGAATAAACCGCGTATGAAAAGATTCGGATTCATCAAGACTGCCGCCGCGACGCCGCTCGTGCGCATAGCCGACTGCCGCTTCAACATCGAATCGGCTGCCGCCCTGCTGCGCACCGCCGTCGAACGGGGAGTGAGCGTTACGGTATTTCCCGAACTGTCGATAACGGGCTATACGTGCGGCGACCTTTTCCACCAGTCGCGGCTGCTCGACGCCGCCGAGGAGGCTCTCGGCGAACTGCTCGCGATGCGGCTGCCGACCGTAGCAATCGTCGGCATGCCGATAACCTACAAGAACAATCTCTACAACTGCGCCGTAGTCGTTGCCGGCAACAGAATCTGCGGCGTCGTACCGAAAAGTTACATTCCGAACTACTCGGAGTTCTACGAGAGCCGCTGGTTCTCGTCGGGACGCGACATCCGCAGTACTACGATAAAATTATGCGGACAGGAGGTCCGTTTCGGCAGCGACCTGCTCTTCTCCGTCGGGGGGACGACCTTCGGCATCGAGATTTGCGAGGATTTGTGGGTTCCCGCACCGCCGTCGTCCGATATGGCGTTGAGCGGAGCGAAACTGATATTCAATCTCTCGGCGACGCCCGAAATCGTCGGCAAGCACGCCTACATCCGCTCGCTCATCGAGCAGCAGTCAGCCCGCACGCTCTGCGGCTACGTATACTGTTCGGCGGGCATAGGCGAATCCTCGACCGACCTCGTATTCACGGGCAACGGTCTGATTGCCGAAAACGGGACAATCATAGCAGCGAAGGAGAGGTTCGTGCGCAAACCGGAACTGACGGTAGCCGACATCGACATCGAATATCTCGAAAACGAGCGTCGCCGACACACGTCGTTCATCAATCTCGACGGTCGCTACGACGTAATCGAAGTGCCTGCGGACATCGCCGACAGCGAAATCGAACGCGAATTTTCGCCGACGCCGTTCATCCCGACCGACGAGGAGAGCGGATGTCGCGAGATATTCAATATCCAGACCGCCGGACTTGCGCAACGCTATTCGCATACGGGCTGCCGCAAGGCGGTAATCGGCATCTCGGGCGGACTCGACTCGACGCTCGCCCTGCTTGCGACCGCTGCGACGTTCGACATGCTCGGCATCGACCGCAAAGGCATCGTCGCCGTAACGATGCCGGGGTTCGGAACGACGGGGCGCACTTACGCCAACGCGCTTACGCTGATGCGCGAACTGGGGGTTACGATGCGTGAAATTCCGATACGCGAGGCGTGCGAACTCCACTTCCGCGACATCGGGCTTGCTCCCGACGACCGCGGAGCGGCATACGAGAACTCGCAGGCGCGCGAACGCACACAGATACTGATGGACATCGCCAATGCCGTCGGAGGAATGGTCATCGGCACGGGCGACCTCAGCGAGGCGGCACTCGGCTGGGCGACCTACAACGGCGACCACATGTCGATGTACAACGTGAACTGTTCGATTCCGAAAGGGCTTGTGCGCGTTCTCGTCGAGTGGGTGGCGCGCAACGACGCCGGCGAAACCGTCCGTGCGACGCTGCGCGACATAGTCGCCACGCCGGTAAGCCCCGAACTGCTGCCCGCCGACGAAAAGGGCGAGATTGCGCAGAAGACCGAGGATTTGGTCGGACCTTACGAACTCCACGACTTCTTCATCTACCACTTCATGCGCAACGGCTTCGCGCCGCGCAAGATAATGTTCCTTGCCGAGCGCGCTTTCGGGGACAGATACGGGCGAGAGGTAATCAGGCACTGGCTCGTCGTATTCCTGCGGCGGTTCTTCTCGCAGCAGTACAAGCGTTCGGCTGTTCCCGACGGACCGAAAGTAGGTTCGGTATCGCTGTCGCCGCGCGGCGACTGGCGCATGCCGTCCGACGCCACCGCAGCGGCATGGCTCGCAGAAGCCGAAAGGTTATAGGGAAACGACCTTAAAGACTTTAAGGAATAAAAGGGGTTGTGTCAAAATGTGAATTTTGACACAACCCCTTTAAGGTATGTAAGAACGGATAAAATGCAAGGCGTCAAGGGTGAGGACGACGGGAGTTTACCGTCCGTAAATGACCGAGTCCGAATCCCGAAGACAACGCCGCAGTTTGCCGTTCTTACACACCTCACTATTTTCTGCGGAACAATACTCCGTGTACGAAAGCCATAAGCGAATCCGCCGAACGCAGCATCCGCCGGACGAACGACGGATAGCGCCTGCCGCGGCGCAGCCACGGTGCAAGCACATCCGCCCGCAACAGGTTGTTCACCGGAACATCTATCGCGCCTATGCCGCAATCGTCGGCAAGACTCCGCAGGCGCGGATATATCCCGCCGAAACCAGCATCGGCAAACGCATCGTCGGGCATGTCGAGCATATATTTGCGCAGCACCACACGCATTCTGTTCCTGACGGTCTCACGCAGGAAAGCCGTGCGTACCTCCGACATCCCCGACTTGTCCGCCGCCGCGAAATAAGCCGCCATGTTCGCCGTAACCTGCACGAGTTGCGCGATACTGCGCAGTTGCACGGCGGCATCCATCGTCTGTCCCTCGCGGGCAAGATTGTAGCGGTAGAGCGGAATATCGGCGAAAGCGACCGCGGCGACATTGAACAAAGGATAGAACACCCACTCCTGGTCGGTATAGGATATACCCTCGCTCTGACGGTAGTTCATCCCGCGCAGCAATTCGGTGCGGTAACTAACGGAGTGCATCATGAAGAAGCGTATCGCCCCGTCGGCTAATACACGCTCCATGTCGTAGCGGCGGTCGCAGTCGTACAGTCGCCGCGAATAGATGTCGTACCCCACCCTGCGCTCCGACCGCCGCCGCACCTCGATGAAAGGCGACACTATCATGTCAGCACCTGCATTCCTGCGCAGAAACCCGATATAATCGGCGAGCAGCGCGCCATCGAAGCAGTCGTCGGCATCGAGAATCCGCACGTACTCGCCCCGCACGACCGGCAGAGCGGCATTGATTGTAGAGCCGTAGTTGCCGTTGGGCTTGTCGATAACCCGAATCACGTCGGGATAGCGGCTCTCGTAGTCGCGGGCGATGCGCAGCGAGGCATCGCGGCTGCCGTCGTTCACGACGACCGCTTCGACCGCCGCCAGCGAGGGTGTCTGCAATATGGAATCGAGGCACTGCGGCAGCAACGATTCCATATTGTATGTAGGGATTATGACGGAGAGTATTTTATCATTGGAAATCATAATCGGAATATATCGTTTTCGTATTTTTCTAACGGCATACCGTCATATATCATACTTGTTACCCACCCCCTAAATCCCCCTCCTGTGAGGGGGAGTGGTGTTTTGCAATTCTAATTATCCGCATGCCGTCATGCAATGTAGTCGCATCGACGACCGGTTGTGTTTCATTTTTCCTTGTTACCCACCCCCTAAATCCCCCTCCTGTGAGGGGGA
>ERZ827168.2889-NODE-2889-length-18710-cov-13.096060_pt1 | contig 18710 bp, 23 predicted proteins | sample MGYA00519868_ERZ827168 | MGnify/ENA primary metagenome ERZ827168 (study PRJEB31778, sample SAMEA3449271) | human gut metagenome | biome: human gut; feature: human-associated habitat; material: faeces | place: United Kingdom | collected 2010/2012 ...
AATAATAATTTCCTTTTTTGTTAATTAATTTTATTATAACCTTCAAATATAGTAAAGACTAAAATGTACTCACTGCGTTCGGTCTTGACTATATTCTTGGTTATAATATGTTAAAAATAACAAAAAAAGAAAAAAGTTCTTTGAAATTATAATTATGTATGTTATTATATAGATAACAAAAAGAAGTAAGTAATACTTACCTCTAATCATGGATAGATATCATTTACACAGATTTTTATACACACTCTTTTAATTTAATCTAAGTATTATCTCCCCATCTTTAGAATATAAATACTTCTCTCTTACATATTTAGCAATATAATCAGGATCCTCTAGTTTACGAATATCTAATTCTAATTCTTCTTTTTCCTCATCTAATTTAACAATCTTTTCTTGTAAATTAACTTTTTGATTCTTCATATCAATTATTTTTAATACATTACATACACAATTATATCCTAACGTAGAAACAACAACTAAAATTATTATAACTGTAAAAAATACACGAATCTTTGCCACAATTGACATTTTTCTCTTCTTTACAACCTTAGCCATCATTATCACCTACCTTATTATATAATCACTTATAGTAAGTATATCACATAATTATTTTAGATAACAATATATTAACCCAAATTAATTTACAAAATATTTATTATGTAAACTACTTCTTCTTAAATAACTTAAGCATAATAAAATATGCAATTATATACCCCAATATAATACTAAGTAAAAAGTATATATGTACAATCCCATTATTAATTCTAATAAGAATAATAAAATATAATAATGTATTTACTAACAAAAACAATAAAGAATAAATTATCTTAATAAATAACCTAGATTCATATATTATTTTATAATTAACCTCTAATAAAGCATAAAAAATCATTCCATAAAGAAAAGAATATAATATAGAATATATCTGTATCTTTAAAATCATTTAAATAATTTAGTAATAAATGAATTATCCTTATCTTTTTTTACATTACTATCTAAGTAGCATAAACTATCTATTCTTCCCTTTATTGAAACATTACCTTGATAAGTATCTAACTTAATAATTTCTAACTCATCACCCTTAATAATTAAATAACCAAGTGTTGTTTCTAGCATAAATTCCTCATTATCAAAACTATCTATTTTCTTTACACCAGTAATAATAATATTCTTTCTCTCACTAATTGAAATACCATGATTAAATGTAGTATCTATTTCTTTAACATTTTCCATATTTATGCCTCCTAATAAATATATGTTAAAGATAATAAAAATATACAAAAAATAGACTCAATTCGAGTCTATTCAGCTTCTTCATATGCTTTTAATATAGCTTTTTCAAACATTTGACGTGTTTCAGCATTAATAGGATGAGCAATATCTCTATATCCACCAGTAGCAACTTGTCTACTAGGCATAGCGATAAATAAACCATTATCACCTTCAATTATTCTTATATCATGTACTGCAAAGCAATCATCAATAAGAACAGAAGCAATTCCTTTCATACGTGAATTTTCTTTTTCGATCTTACGAACTGTTACTGAAGTAATCTTCATTATGTTATCTCTCCTTCTAGAAAATACCTTTTCTAATTACATTTTAGTATATACAAGATGTAAAAGTCAATATTTTTTCCTTAATTTGACACTTTTTCAAAACACACCTTAATATTCCTAATAAGAATATCTCGATAAGTAAAGCTTTTTATTGAATTATCAAACTGTCTAATAGTAAAAATATTATTATATAATTTATCTACTATTCCAAAACATTCATCTACCCTATTACGATTACCATAAGAAATAATTTTAACTACTTCATTAGTATGATTAGATAATTCATTCTTTATTTTATTTATATTGTACATATACCTCCTATTCCCTAGGATACCCAGTATACATTGTACCCTTTGTAATAATTCCACCCATTCCTGCCGAACCATATTTAGTCTTTTCTAAAATATTAATTAAATCAATATTATTATTAATATCTGAAAAAGCCATACACCCCGCTACTATTGCCGGATCTAAAGCATGAATATTAATTTTTTTTGGACTAGATGCAAAATTAGCACCTGCTTTAATTAATTCTTCATAATCAGACTGACAAGCTCCCGCAATAATAATTAATTTTTGATGTGATTTTTCATACGTACGAGCCATTTTAACGCACTCTACAAAATTAGATGTATTCTTATATTTAGAACCATTCTTTCTCTTACGATAATAAGCATCATGACCAGTAATAACAACAATATCTGGCATATACTTTTCAAGAAGAGGCACTATATTACTAGCTAATTCCTCTTCCTTAAAATAAACCCCATATGCTCTTAACTTATTCTTTTTATAAAAGTCTAGACAGCTATCTAAGTATTCCTTATCACCATCTAAATGTAATATCTTCCCCGGTAAATAAAAATACTCACTTCTATTTAACTTTCGATATTCTTCTATTGAAGGAAGAAAAGAATCATTACTCTCACTACCATCATTATATAATTTTAAATCCTCTTTATAACTATCAGCATATAATCTAACATTAACACCCTTTAAATAATATAAATCTTCATCAATACTAATTATCTTAAATACCACATCATTATTATATGAATTTCTAGTTACATAATCACCAATATTAAACATACATTCACCTATCTAATTATATGATTAACTAATTAATATATGAAAAAAAGATTGCATACCGCAATCTATTTATTATCTAATGTATTTACTATATCTATAAACACATCAAGAGAAATATTTTCTGCTCTATCTGTTAAAGATAAATTATATTTTTCTAATACTCTATTAACAGTATCTAAATCATAACTCTTTAAATTATTTCTTAAATTCTTGCGTTTAAATTGAAAAGCATCTTTTACTAACTTCAAAAACAATTCATAGTTAAAGTTATTATCTATATTACTCTTTTTATTCATTACAATTACAGCACTATCAACTTTAGGTTCAGGAATAAAACACTTTCTTGATACATCAACTAATCTCTTAATATCATAATAATAAGAAAGTATTACTGATATATATCCATAGTCTCTTGTATTAACGGAAGCTGATAAACGCATAGCTACTTCCTTTTGAATCATAATAACTATTTTATCAGGTTTAAATTCATTAACTAATTTCATTATAATAGGACTCGTTATATAATATGGTAAATTAGCCACAACATATAGTTTCTTATAATTATTAAGTTCTTTTATATCATCAATACTAGACTCTAAAAAATCTTTAATATATAAAGTATAATTGCTATAACAACTTAATTTATTTCTTAAATTATCTTCAAGTCTATTATCTATCTCAAATAAATAAGCATATCCACATTTATTAATAATATCATAAGATAATGAACCATCACCCGGACCAATTTCAATAACTAAAGTATCTTTATCTATCTCAGCGCCTTCAACAATCTTATTAACAATATTCTTATCACGAAGAAAATTTTGTCCTAAAGACTTTTTAAAATTAAAATCCATACTACCTCCATAACATAAAAAGAGGAATATTCCTCTTAGTTAAATCCATATCTATTACCACGTTCAGTAATATAATTACTACTATAACCATAACTTTCCCATGATCTGAAGCCTAAATAATTATTGTTTCTAACACCATTTAATCCATCTAAAACGGCTTCCTTAACATAATTGTACTTAACACTATTATAATATCTACCAGAAGGTAAATAACTATAATACATATTTCTAAAATATACTTCAAACTGATTAGGAGCAGTTATCTGACTAATAGGATTACGTCCAAAATAGTTACCCCACTTATCAGAATCACATCTATTTAATATAACAGAAATAACCGCTAAGGCATCATCAATACTATCTCCTGCTTCAACACATATAACAGCAATAAGTAAATCTAAATCACTACCACTAACATCATATGTATTATTATTTACTGATACATTAAATCCCATTGCTTCATCTGTTTTATATTTTAAATAAAACTCATCAGCTAAATAACTAACGTTATTATCATTATTTTCAGTCTCTTCAACTGTATCTGCTTCTTTTTGAATAGTAGCATCAATTAAATCAACTAATTCTTCATCTTTTTCTGTCTTATTTTGTAATAAATTATTTACTACAAACAACCCTGAAATTACATCTTCTGTCTTGTTTAAATTATTGTTCTCTAAAACTACTACTTCCTGATATTTATTATCTGCTTTAGAAAACAAAAATACTAAAAATAGTAAAGCAACCATCAATTGTCCAAAGACAACCAGGGTACCAGGTACTATTTTTTTCATATAATCACCTCTTATTTTTAAAGCATAATCAACTAAATTAAATAAAAAATAACATAGTTAATTCAGCCTCTTTTTCTTCAGGCAATAATAATTCTATCATAATTATCTATAAATGTCAAATATCCTCACTGCATTGGCCGTCGTAGTCCTTATAACTTCATCATAACTAATACCCTTAACATCAGCAATTTTATTCGCTATAACCCCTAAATATTTAGGACTATTAGCATACTTTCTATATGGAACTGGCGTTAAATATGGCGCATCAGTTTCCAATAATATATATTCCAAATTAATATTTTTTATAACTTCTATAATACTCTTTGCATTATTATAAGTACATACCCCACCAATACCAAGACATATTCCTAACTTAGTAAACTCTCTAGCCATCTCTAAACTACCTGAATAGCAATGAAGAGTACCACTAACAGAATATTCTTTCAATATATTATATGTATCTCCTATTGCATCTCTACTATGTATAATAACAGGCTTATGATACTTACTAGCTATTTCTAATTGTCTTCTAAAAAATAATTGCTGTTTTTCTTTATCAGTATTATCGTAATGATAATCAAGCCCAATCTCTCCAATTGCCACAATTTTATCATTAGATATATTCTTTTCAATAAAGTCAAGACTATCTAAATTAACATCTTCTAATTCTGTTGGATGAAAACCAATTGCTCCATAAACTATATCATATTTAGAAACAAGTCTTAGTACCTCCTGACAATTCTTCATATTAGTACCATTAACTATAACAGCCTTAACCCCTGCTTCTTTAATCTTTTCTATTTCTTCATCAATATTATCATAATATTCACTTAATATATGACAATGTGTATCTATCATTATTAAACCTCCTATCATAAGAAAAAACTATAATTACTATAGTTTATCTATTTCTAAAAGAAGAAATTACATACTTAACAATTATCATACCTGCTACCACAAAATAGCAAATATCAATAATATTTTTATATACTAAGGCATTAAGCCCCACCAACAACAAAAATACAACTAAATAAAACTCCAAAATACGTTCTTGAATTATAGTCTTCATCTTAGCTCCCTTTTCATCTAAAACTGCAACTACTACACTTTAAATATATCAAATCTAAAAAGAAAAGTAAACAAATTACTAATATTTACAATATTTTACACTCAGAACGTAAAAAACCACAAATTACTCTGTGGTCTTCTCTATTCTTTTAAATAAAGGTATTGGATCATTCAACTTAGAACCTTCTACTAAATGACCAAAAGATTTTGTTGTATCAATTGAATTAATAGAAGTATTTAACTGTCTAAATATTTCTTCACTAGTATCAGGTAAGAACGGACTCAACAATATAGCACCTATTCTAATAGATTCAAGTAAATTATATATAACAGTCTTTAACTTTTCACGACTACTTTCATCTTTTGCTAAAATCCAAGGAGTAGTTTCATCAATATATTTATTACATCTTTTAAATATTTCCATAATCGCATCTAGTGCTTCAGGAACCTTTAATTCATCCATATATTTATCAACAGTATCTTTAGTAGAAATAACAAGATTAATTAATTCATCATCAAACTCTGTCCTACCACTACCCTTAACAACAATATTATCAAAATACTTTTTATTCATCGCAATAGTACGATTAACTAAATTACCTAAAACATTAGCTAAATCAGCATTAGTTCTATTAACAAGTGCTTCTTCCGAAAAATTACCATCACTCCCAAAAGGAACCTCTCTTAATACAAAATAACGGACAGCATCCTTGCCATAAGCATTAATATACTCTCTTGGATCTTTATAATTACCTAAACTCTTAGATATCTTACCACCATTGATAACCAACCAACCATGTCCAAATACTTGTTTAGGCAAAGGTAAATCTAATGCCATTAACATAATTGGCCATATAATAGTATGAAATCTAACTATTTCTTTACCAACAATATGTAAATCCGCTGGCCAATACTTCTTAAACTTCGAATCATCATCGCTTAAATATCCTAAAGCACTAATATAATTACTTAAAGCATCTATCCAGACATAAATAACATGCTTAGTATCAAATGAAACAGGTATTCCCCAATTAAAACTAGTACGAGAGACACATAAATCTTGTAAACCTGGCTTAATAAAATTATTAATCATCTCATTCTTACGAGAGACTGGTTGAATAAACTCCGGATGTGTCTCAATATATTCAACTAATCTGTCGGCATATTTACTTAATCTAAAGAAGTATGCTTCCTCATGAGCTTCCTCTACATTTCTTCCACAATCAGGACATTTACCATCAACAAGTTGTGATTCCGTCCAAAATGATTCACAAGGAGTACAATATAGTCCTGAATACTCTCCCTTATAAATATCTCCTTGATCATATAAACGTTTAAATATCTTTTGAACAGTCTCAACATGTTCAGGATCAGTAGTTCTAATAAACTTATCATATGAAATACCTAATGATGCCCATAAATCTTTAGCATTCTCTATTATTTTATCAACATATTCCTTAGGACTTACTCCTGCTTCCGTAGCTTTCTTCTCTATCTTTTGCCCATGTTCATCAGAACCTGTTAAAAAGAAAGTATCAAAGCCATTCTGTCTCTTATATCTTGCAATAGCATCTGCTATTATCGTTGTATAACAATGCCCAATATGAAAATTAGCACTTGGATAATATATTGGTGTTGTTATATAAAATTTCTTGTTTTCCATATCTATTCTCCTCCCATAAATACCAAAAATAAAAAATCCATCCAACTAAGGACGAATTTAATATCCGCGGTACCACCTTATTTTATAATTATACAATTATACACTCATAGCTATAACGCACTACCGCTTAAACAAAAGTTAAGATAACTCCAGAACCATTTATAATAGCTATTATATCTAATTTCCATCATCATAGACTCTCTATAATAAATCACTATTACTCTTTCCTTCTTCGTTAAACATCCATATTATAACATATGATTTTTTAAATATCAAGCCTAATCTATAAACTCTCCACCAAGAAGTTTAGACATTATACTAGCCATTTTCTCTTCAGTCTCCATAATTGGGTTATCAAGTGATAGTATAATTACACTCCCAATAGCATCTCCATTATTAATAATCGTACTAAAAGCATAATAACCATATTCTTCATCTTCATTAGTTAAATATATATTCTTCTTTTTATTCTCAACAAAATTATCTCTACGCTCAATCATAATCTCAATAACATCACTAATTTCACGACCAATATACTTCTTTTTAAGTGAACCAGTAATAGCTAATATCTTATCTCTATCCGTAACAATAATATTATGTTTTAATATCTGATAAAAAGAATCACAGTACCTACTAGCAACTTCTCCAATACTATTCATAGGTGAATACTTCTCTAACATTATCTTTTCATCATCTACAGATATTTCTAAATAATCACCATTATTAATACGTAAATTCTTTCTAATCTCTTTTGGAATAACAATTCTTCCTAAATCATCTATTCTCCTAATAACACCAGTTGTTTTCAAAAAACTCACCTCTGATAATACTATTGTCAAATTTTGTAAAAAATATACTAACAATTACTTATTATCAATCATTTTTTTAATAACAATTAATAAATCAACTAAATATAATATAAAATGTTTATCTAACTTAACAATATCTAATATTACATGAATACAATTATTTCTATAACTTAATCTAAACATCTTAGATAATTTATATGTTTCATTAAATAATTCTTCACCATTAATCTTAACAGATAGTTCTTTAGGTAATTCTATATCTATATAATTCTTAGTATTAACAACATTAGTAATATTCAAACTACCTGCTAAATATTCAAACCATTCTTCATACATATATATAATTAATTCATCACTTAATTTACCAAATCTATCTTCAAGTTCATGTTTAACCAAATCAAACTTCTCTTTAGAATCAACTTCATTAATTTTCTTATGAATCTCAATCTTAAGCTCTGTATCAGATACATAATTATTATCAATATGTGTTGATACTTCAATTAACTGTTTATCTCTCTTAATACTATTATCATCTTCTTCAACTACTTCTTCACCCTTAGCCGCTCTAACCGCCTCATTTAGCATCTTTAAATATAAATCTATACCAATAGTATCTACAAATCCTGATTGATCACGACCCAAAATATCTCCTGCTCCGCGAATAGACAAATCTCTCATCGCAATCTTAAAGCCACTACCAAGTTCAGTAAACTCTTTAATAGTATCTAATCTCTTAATAGCAATATCATTTAACATCTTATTCTTATCATACATTAAATAACAATAACCAATTACTGTACTACGACCAACTCTACCTCTTAACTGATATAATTGTGATAAACCAAATCGATCAGCATCTATAATAATTAAAGTATTAGCATTAGGAATATCAATACCTGTTTCAATAATAGTCGTACATACCATAATATCATACTCATGATTAATAAACTTCATCATCTTGTTCTCTAAAGCATCTTTAGTCATTCTTCCATGAGCAAAATCAATTCGAGCATCCGGTACTAAGTCTTTTATTTCAAGTACCTTGCTCTCTATACTTTCAACTCTATTATAAAGAATAAATACTTGTCCACCTCTAGATAACTCTTTATATATTGCATCCTTAATAATTAATTTATTTTCTGCTAAAACATAAGTCTGAATTGGATATCTAAGTGCAGGAGGTGTCTCAATAAGAGAAAGACTACGAATTCCTGACATTGACATCTGTAATGTTCTAGGTATTGGTGTAGCCGACAAAGTAAGAACATCAACATTAGATTTATATCTCTTAATCTTCTCTTTATGTGTAACGCCAAATCTTTGTTCCTCATCTATTACTAATAATCCTAAATCTTTATATTGAATATCATCACTAAGTAATCTATGTGTACCAAATATAATATCTATCTTGCCCTCTTTTAAGTCTTCAATAATCTTCTTTTGTTTATCTTTATCCACAAATCTGTTGATAAGCGCAATTCTAACCGGAAAATTAGCAAATCTAGATATCGCAGAATTATACTGTTGACTAGATAAAATTGTTGTCGGACATAAATATGCTACCTGCTTACCATCATTAACAGCCTTAAACATTGCTCGAAAAGCAACCTCAGTCTTACCATAACCAACGTCCCCACATAATAGCATATCCATAGGCTTAGATTTCTCCATTTCAGACTTTATCATCTTAATAGCTTTCATTTGATCAGGAGTTTCTTCATAATTAAACTCATTGTCAAACATAATTTGACTCTCATCATCCATAGAAAAAGCATATCCTTTTTGCACCTCACGCTCAGCAGAAAGTTTAAGTAAATCTTTAGCAATACTCTCTAATTTCTCTCTAACCTTACCTTTTTTCTTCTTCCATTCATTAGAATTTAACTTACTAACTTTAAGAGAGACACCTTCTTTACCAGAATATTTACTAATTCTATTAATATTTTCAACAGGAATATATAAACAATCCCCTCCATCATATAGTAAACGAATATAATCTTTCTGAATACCATTCTTTGTAATAGTATTTATCCCATCATATATTCCAATACCAAATACTTCATGAACAATATAATCTCCCTTGTTTATATTACCAATATTACTAAGTTTATGACCTATCTTATATTTAGACTTATACTTATTACTACTCTTTTCATGAGAAAATATATCATTAAGTGATAAAACAACATAATCTTTATATATAAAACCACTATCAATGTCTTTACTAATAAAATTAATATAATTATTAGTAATATTATCTTCACTAGTAAATACTATATTATCAATATCTAAATATTTAATAACTCTATCTCTTGCTACTACATCATTAATACAAAACAAGATTGTCTTATTATTCTTTAAATAATTCTTTAAATCATCACGCAATAACTCATAGTTCCCATTATAATTATGAATAACATTAGAACTATATTTAATAATATTTACTTTATCATTACCACTAAAAACATTATCAAAAGATAAGAAATATACAATTTTATTAAAATCTATATCTTCAAGATTAAACATATAATCCATATTCTTAATATCATTATTAACATTATAATCAAAAATAGTCTTCTTAAGAACATCATACCCATTACATATCTGATTATAATCATAAAAGAACATTGTTCCATCCCCAATATAATCAAGAATATTAACTACCTTACTAGAATACTTCTTTAAAAACTTTTGTGAGCATTCCATATCATCAGTCTTTTTATCTACGATAAACTCTGTATACGGATAAATAGTTATCTCATCAACATTAGAAAAAGATAACTGTGTATTCATATCAAAATATTTAATAGAATCTATTACATCTCCCCAAAACTCAATTCTAATAGGATTATCTTCACCAACCGCAAAGATATCAATAACATATCCCCTAACACCAATTTTACCAGTCTCGGAAACAATAACATCTCTCTCATAACCAATATCAAATAATTTATTAATAAACTCATCTCTATCCACAGACATGTTGACAGACAATTTTATAACATTATCTTTCCATAAATCATGACTAGGTAAATATCTTAAATAACCCATTAAATTACTAACAACAATATAATTACTATCACTAACTAATTTATTTAAAGATACAATTCTCTCTGTCTTAAACTCGGGACTAATTGCCACTGCCTCACTAGTTAAAAAATCATCCATAGGAAAAAATAGTACCCTATCAGTATAATTAGCTAACTTCTTATAAATATTATTAGCCTCATATAATGAATTAGCCACTACTAAACAACCTCTATTACTATGAATAAACTTATCATAAACATAGATAGAAGCAAGTTCCATATTAAGTCCACTAATAGCATACTTATCAAAACTACTATCATTAAATAAATTATCAAAAAATTTCATATCAAATCAATCCCCACTATCAACTATAGAGAATTATATTTATTCATAAGTCTATCCACAGACATGTTAACAATATCATCAAATATATTATTTAACTTTTCAAAAGAATTATTCAAAGTATTATAGTCTTCTTTACTAAATCTCGTTAAAACATAATCAATAATATCATTACTACTACGCCCTATCCCAATCTTAATTCTAACAAAAGTCTTACTACCAATACATTCAATAATATTTTTAATTCCATTATGCCCACCGGAATTATGGTTATAACATATCTTAATTTTACCAACATCCATATCTAAATCATCCTGAATAACATATAAATCATTAATGTCTATCTTATAATAATCAATATATCTCTTAACAACCTCTCCTGAAAGATTCATAAAAGATAATGGCTTTATAAATAAAACTTTTTCATCTCCATAATTAGTAAACTTTTCAAAAGCATTAAACTTCTTATTTAAAGAAAATCCTGTAATATATTTATCTAATAACATAAAACCAATATTATGTCTTGTACCATCATACTTATCACCAGGATTACCTAAACCTACTATTAACTTCATTTATTATCACCTACATGATATTCCTTATATATTTCACTCTTAGGAATATTCCTTTCCTTAGCAACCATCTTTATCGCATCCATAACATATAAACCTGATTTAACGTACATATTAACGTGCTCTACTACTGATAAATTACTATAGTCATCACTATTTCTTTTAAAACCATCAATAACAATAACATATTCACCTTTAACTACATCAAAACTCATAATTGCATCACTTATATTCCCACGAAAAACACTTTCATGAAGTTTTGATATCTCTTTAGAAATACTAACATATCTATCTCCAAAAACATCTAATATTGCCTGTAAGCATTTAATTAAACGATGTGGTGCTTCATAAAAAATTATTGTATTTTCAAAGTTTTTTAAATTATTTAATTCTTCACGCATCTTACTATCTTTACTATTTAAGAAACCATAAAATAAGAAATGTTCAGAAGGAAGTCCAGACACAATAAATGCTGGAACAAAAGCACATGCTCCCGGTAAACCAACAACATTATATCCATTATCACTAACATACTTAACTGTTTTATATCCTGGGTCGCTAACAATTGGTGTTCCACGATCAGTTACAATAGCCACATTCTTATTATCTTTTAAATAACTTAAAACTTTATCTTTAACCATATCCTCATTATGATCGTGTAATGAAATCAATTTTTTCTTAATATCAAAATGATTTAGTAATACCAAAGTAACTCTTGTATCTTCTGAGAATATTACATCAACACTCTTAAGTACCTCTATTGAGCGAAATGTCATATCTTCCAAATTACCTATTGGAGTCGGTACTAAATATAAGGTTGGCTTCCCATCATAACTATTTTGCCACATCATTATCATCTCCAAACATTTTTCTAATTTCTTCACTATATGATCCATCAGCATTATGAACAATAACCGGACTAAGTATTTTTAAGCCACTCTTACCATTTTTATTACCTTCAATTAATATTAAATTACAATTAAAATTAACTTTAGAATAACATAACTGTAATTTTTTAGGTGCAATATTATACTTTTCCATAACATCTATTATTTCAATCAAACGATCAGGTCGATGAACCATTGCAAAAGTACCACCATTCTTTAATAGATAACTAGCTTTTTGAACAATGGTATCTAAATTAACTAAAACCTCATGACGAGATATTCTTTTATTCATATTTAAATTAATATTATCATTATTACTATATTTAAAATATGGTGGATTACATGTAATAACATCAAAAAACTCCGCTGAAAACTTATCTTCAACATTATTAATATCTAAAACATCTAAAGAAATTTGTTTATCCATCTTATTTTCTTGAATTGACTGAATACCCAAATCAATAACCTCTTTTTGAATGTCAATACCATAAATAGATGCTTTAGTTCGAAAAGTAAGAAGCATCGGAATAGGTGCATTACCACAAGCCATATCTAATATTTTTTTATCTGTAAGTTTAACTGAAACAAAGTTAGAAAGTAATACAGAATCAAGAGAAAAAGCAAACCATTCATCATCTTGATATATAATATTATCACCAAAGTTTAATAATCTATTTCTTACTTTCATACTCTTCCCAATCTAATTCAATAATACCTACTTCATCATTTCCAACTTTAATAGTATTATTAAATATATCTATTGATAAAACCTTACATTCACCATATTTAGTATCTATCTTACTTCCAACATTAGGCATGTTCTTTTTTGAATCAGTATAATTTCTATTTTCATAGGTTAAGCAACATAAAAGTCTACCACAAACTCCATTAATTTTCGTAGGATTTAAAGATAGTTGTTGATTTTTAGCCATATTAATTGAAACACTAGCAAACTCATTTAAAAAAGTACTGCAACATAATAATCGACCACATGGCCCGATTCCTCCAACAAATCTTGCCTTATCTCTAATTCCAATCTGTCGAAGTTCTATTCTAGTTTTGTAAATTGCGCCCAATTCTTTAGCCAAATTTCTAAAATCTACACGATCCTCCGATACAAAACGAAAAATTAGTTGTTCTCTCATAAATGTATAGTAGACATCAATAATCTTCATATTTAAACCATATTTCTGTACTAACTTGCGACATTTCTTTAGAGCAAATATTGCATCATTAATATTATCTTTATTCTTCTTTATATCATCACTAGTTGCTACTCTAACAACATTTTTATATAAAGAAGCATCAAACTCATCATTATTTAAAGCTTTAACTACTCCATACTGTAAACCTTTTTCAGTATCAACAATAACATTATCTCCAACATTAACAGATAAATCATTACCATTAAAATAAACTGCTCTATCATTATCTCCTAATTTAACTAATACTAACATAACTAACCTCCTAAAACCATACATAACTTATCAACAAATAAGTTGATATTAACATTAAACTTAATTAATAATCTTAATTCATCTAATTTTTCAATTTTATTTAATATAGATTCCATATCTTGATTTTCAATAACTTCCTTAATATCATCTATTTTATCATCAAAAAATAAATTATCATTACCAACTAAGTATTTTAAGCAATCGTAATATATATACAAAATGATATCCATAGCCACTGCTACCTCTTCTCGCTTTTGAATATATTTATGCCATAACTTATTAGCATTCACAATGCCATCATATCTATTTTTAGATGCCACATTAATAAAATTAAATACTACATCAACAATATTATTATCAATAACAAAATTAATTAAATCTTCTTTCCCATCACATATCAAATACTTAACTTTATCTAACGAACTATTATAATCATAATTAGGAATCAACTTAATTAATTGACAACGAGAAACAATTGTATCTAACAACGACTCAATATTATTTACCATTAAAATAGCAACAATATTAGGATTTGGTTCCTCCAAAAATTTCAAGAGACAATTAGCTGTTGATGCATTCATCTTTTCACAGTTTTTTATAACATAAACCCTTGTGCCACACTCAATACCAACAGTCGAAAAATCCATTTGTAAATCAATAATTTGTTCTTTCTTTAACCACATGCCATCAGTATCAATAACTTTAAACTCTGTATAATTGTTATCATCAATCCTATGACATATAGGACAATTGCCACATAATTTATTATTTGTATAGTGGTTTGGACATATAATAGCCTTAACAAAAGCCTTAACAAAATCATAAGCACTTTCACACCCATTAGTCTCTACCAAATAAGCATGCGAAAGACGATTATTAATCAAAGAACTATTAATAATCTTATACGCTAATACTTGACTATTCACAAAATCGTCCAACATCAAAAACACCTCACATACAAACATTTACTTTATGTAAAAAAAAGAAAATAAAATTAAAGCAAGCATTGATGGAAGACCACATATTGAAACAAAAATAATTGTAAAAAAATTTAACGGTATCAAAATACCAAGTGATACGCCTAAAGAATTGTAAGCATATATAAGTAAAAATGCCATTATAATTCTTTTTATTACATTAATTATTTTTTTTGCCATAATATCACCACTAAAGCATATGCTAAAATAATAAAATTATGAAATATATTTTCTTTCTTCAAAAGCCATCTCTAAAGTCATAGGATCAATATATTCTATATCCGTACCCATAGGAATACCTGTTGCAATACGTGATACTCTAACATTATATTGTTCAATTATTTTTCTAATATATTGTGTAGTTGTTTCACCTTCTAAACTAGGTTTTAAAGCAATAATAACTTCCTTTACATTACCATTTTTAATTCTATCAACTAAACTTTGTAAATTAATATCATCAGGATTAATACCTTCAATGGGAGAAATAAGTCCATTAAGAACATGATATACACCATCATAATTACCAACTTTTTCAAATAAAATAACATCTTTTGGCTTCTCTACTACAAAGATAACTGAATCATTTCTTAATGTATTAGAACATATATCACATAATTCATCATTCTCTGTAAAATTACCACACTTTTGACATTTTTTTACATTATTTTTAACGTTAACTATACAGTTAGCAAAATTATCAAGTCTATCAGGTCCAAAATTAAGCATTGAATAAACAAATCTCTCAGCACTCTTCTCACCAACACCTGGTAAATCCCTAAAACAATCAATTAATTTTCTTATAGAATTAGAATGCATTACATTAACCCTGAAAGTCCATTACCATATTTACCTAATTTTTTTTCCTTATCAGCTTTAGCCTTACTAACAGCATCATTAATAGCAACAACAACCATATCTTCTAACATCTCAATATCATCTTTTTCAAAATCTTCATCTAAATCAAATTTAACAGATAATACCTCACTATCACCATTAACTTTAACCTTTACCATTGAAGATTCTCCATCATAAACAGTCTTAGATAAATCTTCTTGAATCTTTAATAACTCCTTTTGCATTTTTTGTGCTTCCATCATCATTCTTTTCATATCCATATTATAATCATCCTCTCTCTTTTAAATATATTCTATAACATCTTCTCCAACAATATTAACAAGTTTATCTATTGGATTATTACTAGAATCAACTTGCATATCATCACTAGAAGATTCATTATCATTATTATTAGTAGTAGTATTAATATCAGGTAAATCCTTCAAACTATATTGTCGACCACTCTTGCGATTATTAACATACTCTAATTTTTTTTGTTCCCAAACTTCATCATTCAAAGCAATTACTTTTACCTTATGGCCAATCATATCATCAAGCAGACGTTCAAATAAAGATAAATTACTATTAACGCCATCTACAATAGAGGCATATTTGCCAGATAAAATAGCATAATCATTACCTGCCGCTCTTGGAACAATATCTGTTAAAAAACTAGAAATTGCAACATACCTAGCATCAGCAATATATTCTGAAACATCACGCCACTTATCAAGTAAATTAGTTAAATAATCTCTACTTGCTGTTGCAAACGTATTATTAATAACAATTTCCACATAATCGTCTGTTGGTAATACTATTTTTTTTGATTTATAAACAGGTGTATTATTATTTATAGCAACATTATTCTGTTTCTCCACAGATTTCTTAATAATATCACCAGGTTCTGCATTATTAACTACATCCTTATCAATAGAACTGTTGTTAGACATTACTCCACATAATTTTAGTAAATTTGCAATCAACAAAACACTTGGATGAACACTATATTTTAACTTACCCAATAAATCATTTAGTAAATCAATTACATAGTAAATATCATTTTCACTAAATATATAATTAATTTTAACAATACTATCGTTTTTACTTTTGATTTCTAACTCATTGCCACAATTCTTATAAACAAGTACATCTTTTAAAAATAATAGTAATTCCTCAATAAACTTAGATAAGTTAATACCATCTTTATTTATCTTTTCAATATAACTAACAACATAATTACCATTATTATCTTTAACATTACTTAATAATTCAGCAATATCAGTATAAGAAATAGTTCCATAAACATTATATACATCATCAATAGTAATATTATTTAAATCGTATGAGCATAACTGATCTAACAAGTTTATAGAATCTCTCATCCCGCCATCCGAAACTCTTGCAATCTCATATAAAGCATCATCACTAATATTAATTTTTTCAATATCAGAAATTTGTTTCAAACGTTTAACAATATCGCTATCATCTACTCTATTAAATTGAAACTTTTGGCACCGAGAACTAATAGTAAGTGGAATCTTATTAGGTTCAGTCGTAGCTAAAATAAAAATTACATGTTTAGGAGGTTCCTCCAATGTCTTTAATAATGCATTAAAAGCTTGTGTAGTAAGCATATGAACCTCATCAATTATATAAATCTTATATTTACTTTGACTAGGAACCAAATTAACCTTTTCACGTAAATTCCTAATTTCATCAACACCATTATTAGATGCCGCATCTATTTCTACTACATCACCACTACTTGAAAAATTCAAGCAATTAGAACATTTACCGCAAGGATTACCATTATCAAGTGATTCACAATTAACCATTCTAGCAAGTATTTTAGCAGTAGTTGTTTTTCCTGTACCACGAGGGCCAGAAAATAAATATGCATGTGACACACGCCCACTAACAACAGCATTTTGAATAATTTTAACTATATTATCTTGACCAAATACTTCATCAAAAGAAGTAGGACGATACTTTCTATACAAAGCTAAATATGCCATATAAATCACCACACAATTCCAAAATAATTATAACACATTTTTATATATTTTTGACTTATTTTCTCCTATTTTTAAAAAAATTACTTAACATTTCACTATACTTATCTTCTAATGCTTTATCATTATATTTTTCAACGTTTTTTAAATTATCAAAAGGAAAACATTTGTTCGTGTGAAACGTGCTATCAAGTAAATAATATACTTTACCTATTCTAGATTCCATTATTGCCCCCATACACATCATACATGGTGACAATGTAATATACATCTCACAATCATCTAATCGCCAACTATTTTTATATTTGCACGCATCAACAATTGCCATAATTTCTGCATGACAAATTGCAATTTTGCTTGTTTCTTTTTTGTTGTATCCACAACCAACTATTTTGCCTTTATCAACAATCACACAACCAACAGGAACTTCATCATTTTGCATAGCCTTTTCAGCAAGATCACAAGCAGCTTTCATATAGTTCATATTTTTCACCATCCCGAAGAAAATCTAAAAGCAAATCACTAATTAGCTTTTAGATTTTCAAAACTTAATTATAAAAAAAGATGCACACAATAAGGGATAGTTAAAGCTGCTGTTTTCCAACCCTGACTTATTTTCTATATTATTGTTGCATCAATAAAATAATACAACATATATTTAAAAAAATCAATTACCTTACTTTATCTTTCTTTCTCCCATGTTCCACGTGAAACCTTTATCTTTCTTTCTCCCATGTTCCACGTGAAACCTTTATCTTTCTTT
>ERZ827168.2908-NODE-2908-length-18610-cov-5.099973_pt1 | contig 18610 bp, 19 predicted proteins | sample MGYA00519868_ERZ827168 | MGnify/ENA primary metagenome ERZ827168 (study PRJEB31778, sample SAMEA3449271) | human gut metagenome | biome: human gut; feature: human-associated habitat; material: faeces | place: United Kingdom | collected 2010/2012 ...
CTTTTGGTGAACTACTTGTTATTTCTGTTCTACTATATCTTGCTAAACTTGTATTTGCATCACTACCTTCTATTCCAGCTTCATATCTTCCCATATAAAATCCTTTATTTGTATATATACTACTTAACATTTTTTTATAATTTGTATTATAATCGCCTTCTGCTAATCCACATCCATCATACCATTCATCTGAACATCCTTCTTTTATATAATCTTTTGTATATTCTATTAAATCTGCTTTTATTTTATCATAATCCGTATTACTTGTTGCAGTTGCAAATACTGTTGCTGGCACTTCTACCCATACCCATTCGTTTTTATTACTGTCTATCATTACTATTCCTGTATTTTCATTTGTTGTTGAATCTATTGTTGAACCTTCTGGCTTTGCTGCTGTTGCTTGTTCTATTACTGTTCTTGTATCTTCTGATGGTTTCTTTGTTCCATAATCTATTTTTGTATTATCATCTTTTCCTGTTGTGTTTGATATTATTGTTCCTTCTGCTGTTATTGTTGTTTCATAACTTCCTTTTTTTACTGTCCATGGTAATCCATTATTTGTAGATTTAGTTATTTTTGCTCCATTTATTTTATTTAATTCCATTTCTAAATCACTTGTATTTATAATTCCTGTATCATTGGTTTTTGATGCCATTACCGCTAATTTTACTTGTTCTTCAAACTCCGCTTTATCTGTTGTATCTTTTGCATTTGTTGCTTGTTTTAATATTCCATTTTCTCCTGTTAACATACTTATTGCTACTCCTGCTAGTATTAAAAGAACTATTATTGTTATTACCAACGCTATTAATGTTATACCTTTTGCTTGCTTTATTTTCATACATTTTCCTCCTTTGTATTTTCACTATTTATTTCATAATTTTCGTTTTAATTTTATACTATTATTTTTTATATTACAACATTTTTTATTAATTTTCAAAATTTATCCTATTATTTTTTTATAATATTTGTATAAACTAACTATTAATATATAAATTAGGGTGATTTAATTGAATCAAATTTTATACTATAAAAACAATAATTCGAATTTTTCTTTAAATAATAAAAAGAAAAAAAATTTTTTTAAATTTCAATTATATATATCTATATTCTTATTCATTGTTATTATAAGCATATATTTTTACTATATTAATAATATGAATTCAAAAGAAAATATATCTAAAAAACTAACAAATAATTATAATATTTCAAAATTATATAGTACTCAAAATTCTAACCATATTAATAACTATGTAGATGAAGGAATTGAATATTCTGTTATTGGCTTAATAGAAATACCTAAAATATACTTATATTATCCAATACTTTCCGAAACTAATGATAAGCTACTAAAAATAGCTCCTTGTAAATTTTATGGACCTGATCCAAATGAATATGGCAATTTATGTATAGCTGGACATAATTTTGATAATTATAAATTTTTTAGCAAATTGAATTTATTAAAAATAAATGATGTAATTTTAATACATGATATGAGTGGAAACTCTTTATCATATAAAATATTTGAATGTTTCGAAGTAAAAAATAACGAAACTCAAAAAGTTATATATGAAGATAAATCAATTAAACAAGTAACACTTATTACGTGTAATAACTCAAATTCAAATAGATTAATAATTAAAGCAAAAAGCGAAAGTTGATATAACTTTCGCTTACTTTTATTTTTTATTAATTAAATATTTTTATAATCTCTTATTTTCTTAAAAGCATACACACCTGATATTGCTAATATAACTATTAAAGCCACTGTTAATCCAGATCCTTCTAAACCTGTTGAAGGTAAATTTGTATTATTTGTGTTGTATGAAGAACTATTAGTATTATTAGTTGTTACTAAACTATTATATGTTGAATTAGTATTTGAGTTTGTATTTGTATTACTAACATTATCATCTAATGATACAAAATTATCTGTATTTGTATCTGTACTATTTTCTGTATCAGTTGTTGTATTATTTGATGTATCTACTATACTATTAGTTAAATCTATAGGTGTTGTTCCTTCATCATCAGCAAATGTATATGTTGCTACCAATATTAAACATAAACTTACTACCATTACTAAAAACATTTTAATTAAATTTGAATTCTTCATTTTTTTCTCTCCTCACTTTTTAATTTGATATATATTTAGTATTTATATTTTTCTTTTATTTATACACAAATATAAATTTTAAATACATATAAAATTTTCTTTTGTTTCATCATTTTTATTTTATACTTATTTTTTATTAATGTCAACCTTTTTTATTAAATTTTATATTACAATTTCATTACATAGCCTAAAGTATCTAAATACTGAATTTAACTATTTTTATTTTATTTCTATCGTTGCTATATTATAATTATTTTTTGCATCTGTAACTTTTATTTCATATACACCTTTTTTTTCAACACTAAATTTAATATTTGTAGTTGATGTATTTTCTGCAACAGTGTTCCAAGTATCTTCTGTAGTCAATTTGTATTCTATACTTCCTTTTTCAACATATGGTGCTGAATAATTTATATTTGATATTTCTATAGTTAATCCATAATTTGCAACATCATATGTTACAGTTCCTGAATCTTTAATATTTTCCTCTACATTATATAAATTATCTTCTAATTCTTCTAACATGTAGTAAGTTTTCCCATCGTATTCTTCTCCAATACTACTTACCACATATTTATTTTTGGCATCAATATACATTCCTCTAGAAATATCCAAATTAGATAACTCTTTAATTTTTTCTTTTGAAAAATATTTAAAATTGTCTGTATTTAATACTATATTAATATTTTCTGAATTTAATTGTGTCTGTACTTTATTTATGAAATTAATTTGTTCATCTGTCAAAACATCATTATCATTTTTTTTATATTTTTCAATCTCTTCTAAAGAATTTAATTGTAGCCTAACTTCTTTCATTTCAGTTTTAAAATTATTAATTGTACTACTCTGAATTGAGTTTGTACCAGTATATATAGCTGTTCCTACCAATATTAATAAAATTATTATAGTGATAAGTAAAGCCATTAATGTTATTCCAGAATCTTTTTTTAACATATTTTCCTCCGTATATATTACTAGTATTATATACATATATTTTATTTATTTCAATATTTTTTATAAATTAATAATTCTAAAAAACAAAATAAGAAATTTAAAGAAATTTTTTATAAGAACAAAAGCAGACATTAATAACTTTTGTTCTTATTAAAACATTTTAAAGTCCGCGTCTTTGTTCGTGCGTGAAATTTGCAAAGCAAATTTCTGTGCAATATATTTATATTATAGGAAGTTCGGAGAACTTTCCTATAATATAAAAAATTAAGGAGAAGTAGATATTCTCTACTTCTCCTTAATTTTTTATTATATTCTTTTAAAACTTCATTTAAATATAAATATTTATATTTTTATTAACTATTAGAAGCCTCTCTCGCAAATTTTACTATTATTGTTAGCAGATTAGACCCCGCAAACAATAATATTGCACCTATAATATATACTGTTAAAGTTTCTTTTAATTTAGCTTTCTCATCCACGCTGGCAATCACATATTTTATTCCTATTACAATTAACATTATTACTGCTATTCCGCTTCCAACTGCCTGCACAACTCCTAATATTTTTCCAGCACTTGTATTAAGAGAATCTATTCCTACTGGTTTATTATAAATATCTTTATATGCACCAAAATCAATAGCAAAAGAATTTAATGGTATAAATATTAAAAGTATTATTGTAATTATCAATATTATATTTTTATATTTTTTCATTTTTTCTCCTCATATAAAAAGCAAAAAGGGGTATTTAAATCCCCCTCTTTATTTTCAACCTAATTTAATTGAACTGCAAAAGTTTTTACAACTTGTAATATTCCTGAACCAGCAAATAATAATATTGCACCAACAACATATGTTATTAAACTTTTCTTAAGATCTGCTTTTTCAGATGGAGCTGCTGCAACATATTTTATTCCTATTACAACTAACATTATTACTGCAACACCTGCTGCAATGGCTTGTACAACTCCTAATACTAATCCCATAATATTTTGAGTAGAATTAGCAGCAGCACTATCTTTAGCTACAATTGAATTTGGATTTAAATAATCTTTAGCGAATACTGATGTTGACATTGCAACCATCATTAGCACTATTAATGAAATTGTCAATATTTTTAAACATACTTCTTTTTTCATATTTTCCCTCCTATTAAATTATATAAAATGTGTTATATAACTTAATTATAAATTAATAAGATCAAAAAAACAATACTTTTTTTAATTTTTTACAAACTTTTTATCTAATATTATTATAATATTTAAATTATATAATAAAATTATATTTTTTAATAAATATTAATTATATAAAAAAAGATATAAAAGATTTATCTCTTATATCTTTCTGGCGTAGGTGAGAGGGTTCGAACCTCCGCGCCACTTACATGACCTAGCAGTTTAGCAAACTGCCCCCTTCACCACTTGGGTACACCTACATATATAATTAAAAGTTAGATACATTACTATCTATATATCTAACTTTTACTTTGGCGGAGAGGGTGGGATTCGAACCCACGGTAGGCTATTAACCTACGCCAATTTTCAAGACTGGTGCCATAAACCAACTCGACCACCTCTCCATGTCTCAGCGACAATACTAATAATAGCATATCGCTGTTAAGTTGTCAATAGTATTTTTTGACTTTTAATATTTCTTTTAATTTTTTAATAATTATTAATAGCTTTATATAATGCTTCATTTTCTTCTTCTGATAATGTATATTCTGATTTACCATTTATTATTGGTTTTCCATATATATTAGACATTTCTCTAGAATAAATACCATTTAATAGTACTCCATTATTTTTTTCATCTAACAATGCTAATGCAAAACTTAAATCACTTCCAGTGTCTTTAAAAGCACTATATCTAACTATTCCAACTTTTTGAATACAATTATCAATTTCTTCATCTAAGTTTTTGCAATAATTCAATATTTTTGTTGTTTCATCTTTTAAATTATTTACATCATCTACATATTTAATCAAATCTTCTTCTATTGATGAATTTTTGCTAAATTTTCTCATAAAATTGTTATATTTATTTTTTAATTTTGAAATTTTTATAATATTTACTATATAACCTATTAATAAAAGAAAATTTAAACATACTAATATAACTAAAAAAATATTATTTTTTATTATATCTATTACATTTTGCATATACACACCATACCTCTACTATTTTATTAAATCTAAAAGCCTTTCTAAATCATCATTAGAGTTATACTCTATTATTATTTTTCCTTTTTTTCTTCCTGCATCCAATTTTACTTTAGTTCCGAAAAAACTTTGAAAACTATCTTCTATATCATTAAATAATATTTGATACTTAGCATCCACTCCTGGACTTTTCTTTTTTAGTCTGGCTTTTTTTTCAGCCTGTCTTACAGACTCACCTTTTTCTATCATTCTAACAGCTGTTTCATATTGTTTTTTAGGATCTGTTATTGCCATTAATGCTTTACAATGTCCTTCTGTTAATTTTCCTTGTTTTGCAAATTCTAATACATCTGGATTTAAATTTAATATTCTAACAGAATTTGCTATTGAACTTCTACTTTTTCCTAGTATTTTAGCAACTTCTTCTTGTGTTAAGCTATAATCTTCCATTAAATTTTTTATTCCTAATGCTTTTTCATATGCATTTAAATCTTCTCTTTGTATGTTTTCAATTAATGCTATTTCTTTATTTTTTCTTTGATCATTTTCTCTTATAATAACAGGAATCTCAGTAAGTCCAGCTAATTTAGAAGCTCTCCATCTTCTTTCTCCTGCTATTATTTCGTAATAATCATCTTGTTTTGTTACTACAATTGGTTGTATAACTCCATACTTTTTTATTGATTCTGCCAATTCTTCTAAAGCCTCTTGATTAAAGTTTTTTCTAGGTTGTAATCTATTAGGTTCAACTTCATTTATATTTAGATTTTTTAACACATCATTTTCTTGTATTTCTTCTTCAACTGGTCCAAATAGTGCATCCAATCCTTTTCCCAATCCTGTCATTTTTGCCATATTACTCTTCCTCCTTATTATTTATTTTTAAGAATTCTTTTGTAAACTTATCATAACTTTTTGCACCTTTTGATTTTGGATCATATAAAGTTATAGGCATTCCATAACTTGGTGCTTCGCTTAATTTTACATTTCTTGGTATTACTGTTTTATACACTTTATTATCAAAATATTTTTTTACTTCTTTTACAACTTGATTAGATAAATTGGTTCTAATATCGTACATTGTAAGTAAAGCTCCTTCTATATACAAACTTTTGTTTAGATGTTTCTTTACCAAATTGATTGTATTTAGCAATTGCCCTAATCCTTCCAAAGCAAAATATTCACATTGTACCGGTATTAAAACACTGTCTGAAGCTGTAAATGCATTTAACGTTACTAATCCTAATGATGGTGGGCAATCTATTAAAATAAAATCAAATTCATCTTTTACCTTCATCAATTTTTCTTTTAATCTTTGTTCTCTTGACATCATTGATACTAATTCAACTTCCGCACCCGCTAAATTTATATTTGATGGACATACTTTAAGATTCTTTATCATTGTATCTTCACATACTTCTTCAACTTCTGTATCATTTACTAATATATCATATACTGATTTTTCTACATCTTTCTCAACTCCTAATCCACTTGTTGCATTTCCCTGTGGATCAGCATCTATCAAAAGAACTTTTTTCCCCTTTTTTGCTAAAATTGTTCCTAAATTAACTGTTGTTGTTGTTTTTCCAACTCCACCTTTTTGATTTGCTACTGATATTATTTTTCCCAAAGTTATCCCTCCAAATTTCATTAACCTTATATTGTTTATAATAGAACAAAAGCGGACATAAATAACATTTACGCTTATAAAAATATTTTAAAGTCTGCATCTTTGTTCATGTAATAAACTTATATAAAAAGTATTATATTATAGGATTTTATCATCATTTCTATAATATAAATATTGACATACTAATAATATAAAAATATTACTAATATGTCAATATATTTTAAAAATATTACAAACTTTTTATCTATCATGTCATAATTTGTCGATAACTTTTGTCTTTCGTGGAACAAATAAAAAAATGTCGACAGAATTCGACATTTTAAAAGTTAATTTAATGGTGATTTAGAAGGTGTTCCAGCCTTTCTTGGATATACTTTAGGAGTTGCTTTTTCTTTTCTTATTAATATAATTGTTCTTCTTATATCTGTATTAGGTAAATTAAATTCTTCCACTTTTTCTATTTTTCCACCTAATATTTTTATTGCATTTTTACTATTTTCTATTTCATCTTCTATATTAGGACCTTTCATACAAATACAACTACCACCAATTTTTACAAATGGTAACAAGTATTCTACTAAAACATTTAAATTAGCAACAGCTCTAGATGTAGCAACATCATAGCTTTCTCTTTTTTTCTTCATCCTAGCAAATTCTTCCGCCCTTCCATGTATGCAATTAATGTTTTCTAATTTTAATTCATCAACAACTGTATTTAAAAAGTTAACTCTTTTATTTAAAGAATCTAATAATGTTACATTTACTTTTTGTTTTGATATTTTTATAGGAATTCCTGGAAATCCAGCACCTGTACCAACATCTATTATATTAGCATCTTCTTTTAAATATTTATTTATTGTCATTGAATCAACAAAATGCTTTAAAATAATATCTTTTGGTTCTATTATCGCTGTTAAATTAATTTTTTGATTCCATTCTATTAATAAATTCATATATTTATAAAATTGACTTTTTTGTGTTTCATCAAGAACAATATTCATTTTTTCTGTGTATTGTTCAATAAAACAATTAAATTCATCTATATTCATATTATTCTCCTTTTCTTGTTTGAAGATATATTAATAATACTGATATATCTGCTGGTGAAACCCCAGATATTCTTGATGCTTGTCCTACTGAATATGGTTTGAATTTATTTAATTTTTGTCTTCCTTCCAAACTAATTCCTTTTATATTTTCATAATCAATGTCTTGTGGTAATATTTTTTTCTCCATTTTTTTAAATTTTTCCACTTGTGATTCTTGCATTTTAATATATCCTTCATATTTAACTTGTATTTCTACTTCTTCTTTTTCTTGTTCTGTTAATTCTGGTCTATTTTCGTCAATTTCTTTTAGTGTTTCATATGAAAGTTCAGTTCTTTTTACTAGTTCTGATAGCTTTGTTCCAGTTGTTAAAGGAGATGTATTACATTTTTCTAATAGATTATTTACTTGAGTTGTAGGTTTTATAGTTGTTGATTTTAATCTTTTTATTTCTTTTTCAATATTATTTTTCTTTTCAATAAATCTTTCATATCTTTCATCAGATATTAGCCCTACTCTATGTCCAATTTCTGTTAGACGTAAATCTGCATTGTCTTGTCTTAAAAGTAGCCTATATTCTGCTCTTGAAGTCATCATTCTGTATGGTTCATTTGTTCCTTTTGTAACAATATCATCTATTAAAACTCCTATATATGCATCTGTTCTGTCTAATATAACAGGTTCTTCTTTCTTTATTTTTTGCGATGCATTTATTCCTGCTATTAATCCTTGGCATGCTGCTTCTTCATATCCAGATGTTCCATTAGTTTGTCCTGCAAAGAACAATCCTTCTATACCTTTATATTCTAGTGTTAGTTTTAAATCTGATGGGTCTATACAATCATATTCTATTGCATATGCAGGACGTGTAAATTCAGCATTTTCAAGTCCTGGTAATGTTCTATACATTTGTATTTGTACATCTTCTGGTAATGATGAACTCATCCCTTGTATATACATTTCGTCAGTATCTATTCCTATTGGTTCTACAAAAACTTGATGTCTTGGTTTATCACTAAATCTAACAACTTTATCTTCTATAGAAGGACAATATCTAGGCCCTGTACCTTTAATTTCTCCACCATATAATGGTGATCTATGTAAATTATCTCTAATTATTTGATGAGTTCTTTCATTTGTATATGTTAAATAACAATCAACTTGTTCAAAGGCTTTTATTTTATCTTCAAAAGAAAATGGTACTATGTTTTTGTCTCCTTCTTGTTTTTCCATTTTAGAAAAATCTATACTTTTTTTATTTATTCTAGCTGGTGTACCTGTCTTAAACCTAACTAGATTAACTCCTAATTTTTTTAAGCATTCAGATAACTTATTAGCTGGAAACACACCATCTGGGCCACTTTCCTTGCTATAATCTCCTATAAATATTTTTCCTTTTAAATATGTTCCTGTTGCAACAATAATAGATTTAACATTATATATTGCACCTATATCCGTTTCTATACTTTTAACTTTTCCATCTTCTAAAATTATTTCAGTTATTTCTGCTTGTTTTAATTCTAAGTTTGGTTGTTTTTCTAAAGTATGTTTCATTTCCATTTGATATCTTTTTCTATCAGCTTGAGCTCTTAACGAATGTACAGCAGGTCCTTTAGATGTGTTAAGCATTTTTATTTGAATCATAGTTTTATCTATATTTTTTCCCATTTCTCCACCTAATGCATCGATTTCTCTAACCAAATGTCCTTTTGAACTTCCACCTATATGTGGATTACATGGCATATTTGCTACAGCTTCTAAGCTAATTGAAAATATTAATGTTTTCATGCCTAATCTTGCTGCTGCCAATGCTGCTTCACATCCAGCATGTCCTGCACCAATTACTGCTATATCATAATCTCCTGCAAAATATTTCATTTTTTACCACCTCTATTTTTTCTTGTGGAACAAAAACCTTTGTTCTGAGTTTGTTTTTTAGTATATCCATTTTATGTTAATTTGTTTTTGTTCTTAATTTTATATTTGCTTTTATTTTAAATTATAAAGCTTTTTATTTTGTTTTTATATAATTTATCATTTTATCAATAAAAACGTCTTATTTTTCATTTTCATGTGTCATTTATTACTTTCCTAAACAGAATTTAGAAAAAATATCATTTATAATATCTTCTGTTACAAAATCTCCTGTTATATTCCCTAAATTCTCTAAAATTTCCTTTAAAAATATTGCAACAACATCTATTGGCATATTGTTCTTTATTGTTTCTTCAGATTTATTTACACTTTCTATTGCTTTGCTTATTAAATTTTTATGTCTTATATTTGTTATTACTATATCATTATCAACATTTATTTGATTCAAATTAAATATTTCTGTTATTTTATTATATAAATCTTCTATACCTATTTTTTTCAATGCTGATATTTTAACAATATTTTTTGAATATTTTTCTATTTCCTTAATATTATCATCTAAAATATTGCTAGTTAAATCAATTTTGTTTAAAACAACAATAGATTTTTTGTTTTTAATCATATTTAATATGTCAAAGTCTTCTTTTTTTAGTTGTTTTGATATGTCAAAAATTGCTATTATTAAATCGGCTCCTTCTGCTATTTCCCTAGACTTTGCTATGCCTAATTTTTCTACTTCATTTTCGGTTTCTCTTATTCCTGCTGTATCAATAATGTTTAAAGGTATTCCATTTACAGAAATATCTTCTTCTATTGTATCTCTTGTAGTTCCTTCATATTCTGTAACAATAGCTCTATCTTCTTTTAATATTGCATTAAGAAGTGATGATTTTCCTGCATTTGGTCTTCCTATTATAGCTGTTTTTATTCCATTTTTTATTATTTTACCATTATCAAAAGATTTTTCTAATTTTAAAAGCCTATCTTTTATTACTTCTAGCCCTTCTAATACAGCATTATTCTCTACTTCTTCTATATCATATTCTGGGTAATCTATCGATACTTCTATATTTGTCATTATATCTAATATTTTTTCTTTTATTTGTTTAATTTCGTCTGAAAGATATCCTTCTAATTGATTTATTCCAGTCTTTGCCTCCTTATCAGTTTTGGCATTTATTATATCTATTACTGATTCTGCTTGAGCTAAATCAATTCTTCCATTTAAAAATGCTCTTTTAGTAAATTCGCCAGGTTCAGCCATTTGTGCACCATTTTTTAAGCATAATTCTAAAATTTTTTTCATAATAATGTTTCCACCATGCGAGTTTATTTCGCACATATTTTCAGTCGTATAACTTTTAGGTGATTTAAAATATGAAACTAATACTTCATCAATAACTTTTTCACCTTCTACAATATTTCCATATTTTATTGTATAACCTTTTATATTTTCAATTTTTTCTCTGTTTTTTGGTACAAAAATTTTATCTAAAATTTCAAAAGATTTTTCTCCACTTATTCTTATTATTCCTATTCCGCCTATTCCGTGGTGCCGTAGCAATAGAAGCAATTGTACTCATAATATTTTTTCTCCTTTTTTTCTTATTTTTTTACAATATTTTTCAACATTTATTTTTATATAATTATTAAAAAAATCAAAGACGGAAATCTATAAATAGACTAAAATCCGAACTTTGACTTCTGATTTTTATATTAAATTATTTTAATGATATAACAACCTTTCTTTTTGGCTCTTTTCCAATACTTTTTGTTGTTACTTTATCATTGTCTTGTAATGCTGAGTGAATTATTTTTCTTTCATATGGTTTCATTGGTTCTAATGTAACATCTTTTCTTGTTTTTATAACTGTTGAAGCTACTTTTAAAGCTAAATCATGTAATGTTTTTTCTCTTTTTTGTCTATAATTCTCTATATCTAATATGACACTAACTCTATTTTCTACCTTTTTGTTTGCTATAGAAGATATTATATTTTGCAAATCATATAATGTTTCACCTCTATACCCTATTAAAAATCCTAAATTTCTACCTTTTATTTCCACAAGTAATCTATTATTTTCTTCTTTAATATTATACTCTGATTCTTCATTTAAATCTTTTAAAAATTCATCTAAAAATGTTTTTACATTATTTTTTGCTATATTAAAATCTTCTTGTGATAGGATTACTTCTTTTTTTTCTTCTTTTTTATTATCTTCTTTTAATGTTAACTCTACCTTTACAACTCTTGGAGCAAGAATACTAAAAAAACTTCTTTTATCTTCATTTTCAAGTACTTTTATTTCAACTTCATTTTTTGAAACTTTCAACTCTTTTAATCCGTTTTCAATTGCTTCATTTGTTGTTTTTCCTTCGGAAATAATGTTTTTAGACATTTTCATTCTCCTCCTCGTCTTTAACAAATCTATTTAAAACTAATCTTTCAGCAATCATCAATACATTATTAACTAGCCAATATAATGCCAATCCTAATGGAGCTACTATTGCTATAGAAACAGACATTATAGGCATTATCCAAGACATACTTTTATTTGCTTGTTCTAATGAATTAAATTCTGAATTTTCATCTGCGTCTTCTTTATTTTTACTGTTAGTTTGCATATTTGTTGAAATTCTCATTGATATAAATGATGATATTACATATAATACTGGTATTATATACACTTTATAATCATTTAAACTCTTTGTTGGTACCTTACTTAAGTCAAGTCCTAAAAATTCCATATTTAATTTTAAAGAATCTATTTCTTCTTGATTATCTTTATTTTTTTCTAAAGATTTTAAATTATCTATTTCTCTAATTATTTCTATTTCTGGATAACCACTATTATTGCTTAAATTTTCTTCTTGTATTTGTGTTTTATATTTATTTATTATATCTGGATTAACCTTTTTCATATAAGTTAATGGTGATCTTACTAAATAAAAAACAGAAAAAAGTAAAACTATTTGTATTATAGCACTAAAACATCCACTAAAAGGATTCATTTTTTCTCTTTTATATAATTCAATTGTTTCTTGATTTAATTTTTCAGGATCATTTTTATATTTAAATTGAATCTGTTTCATTTCATCTTGTATTTTAGCATTCTTTTTTACTGATTTTTGTTGTTTTATAGACAATGGTAACATTAACAATTTTATAATTATTGAAAATAATATAATTGCAAGTCCATAATTAGATAAAAATTTATACAAAAAATCAAGTAAATATCCAAAAATATTTGCAAAAAAACCTATCATATTCCCTCCAAATTATTTAAGTGGATCATATCCTCCCTTTGAAAAAGGATTACATCTTATTATTCTAAAAACTCCTAAACAAATTCCTTTTATTGCACCATATTTAATTATTGCTTGTTTAGTATATTCTGAACATGTAGGATAATATTTACACTTAATATTTTTACTTTCTAACCAAGAAGATATATTTTTTTGATACCAATTTATTAAAAAAACTAATATTTTTTTCATAGTTATTCTTCACTTTTCAAAATTTTTGATTTTCTAAATATATTATTCATATCTTCTTTTATTTTATAAAAATCATAATCTTCTATATTAACTTTTTTATTCCATAAAAAAACTATACTGTATCCCACTTTTAAATCTTCTTCAAAATTCATATAGTTTTCTCTTAATAATCTTTTTATATCATTTCGTGTTACTGCATTTGCTGTTTTTGCACTAATTGCTAGTCCTATATAATTTAAAGATTTATTATTTTTTAAAATAAAAGCTTGTATATATTTTCCTGAATAAAAAGAACCTTTATTTAATACATTTTTAAATTCATAATTTTTCTTTAATGTTTCTGTATTTTTCATTATTTTATATCCCTTCTAAGATTATATATAATGAAATATTAACTTAATACAAAAGGCCTATTATTAGGCCTTTTGTTTCTAAGCAGTTAATTTTTTTCTTCCTTTTGCTCTTCTAGCTTTTAAAATATTTCTTCCTGATCTTGTTTTCATTCTTTTTAAAAAACCATGTTCTTTCTTTTCTTGTCTATTTTTTGGTTGAAATGTTCTTTTCATTGTAGCACCTCCTATAATTTAGTATATTTATTTTAATTTATTTTTAACTAAAAAATAACAACATATCGATTATACATTATTTATAAAGAAATTGTCAATACATTTTAAACTTTTTTAAATAAAGTTTTTTCTTAAGGAAATAAGATTCTTAGGGTTTTTTTATAAAATTATTAGTTTTATGAAAATATTTGAAATTTTTTGGTAAAAATTTCAAAACAATTTTCAATAAATTTATAGTTAATTTTATAATTATCAACAAAAAAAATTATAGTTTTCCACATTTTTTATTTTTTTTCCACAATAATATTGACTTATAGAATTACTTTTTGATATTATAATAAAGCAATATTTAATACAAAGATTTTATGTATTGTAATTTTTTATAAAAGTTTTGCACAATTTTATTAACATATGTGGATATCGTTGTGGATAACTTTTGTATTTTTATTTTTTACTTTATGAAAGGATGTTTTTAATGGATATTGATAAAAATGAACTATTAGAAAAAGCAAAAGAATTGTTAAAGGAAGAAGTTACTTCAATTTCGTATGAAACATGGATAAAACCTTTAAAAATTAAAAGTATAGATAGTAACCATATTATTTTTATTGCTAATTCAGAATACCAAAAAGATTCAATCGAAACTAGATATTCAAGTTTAATCTTCAATACAATAAAATATATTACAAACAGAGATTATACTTTTTCCGTAGTATTAGAAGATTCAAATACACTAGATAATGAATTAGTCATTTCTGAAAATCAAAATTTAAATGAAAATGAAAATTATGATTATAATAGTACAAATTTAAATCCAAAATACACATTTGAAACATTCGTAGTAGGAAACAATAATAGATTTGCTCATGCAGCAGCTTTAGCTGTAGGAGATTCTCCATCTAACTCATACAATCCACTTTTTTTGTATGGTGGAGTTGGTTTGGGAAAAACACATTTAATGCATGCAATAGGTAATCGAATATTAAGAAATAATAGAAATACAAAAGTTCTATATGTTACATCAGAAAAATTTACAAATCAATTAATAAATGCAATAAAAGATAACAAAAATGAAGTTTTTAGAAATAGATATAGAAATATAGATGTTTTATTAATAGATGATATTCAATTTATAGCCGGAAAAGAAAGAGTTCAAGAGGAATTTTTTCACACATTTAATACTTTACATGAAAGTGGAAAACAAATAATTTTATCTAGTGATAAACCACCTAGAGATATACAATTTCTAGAAGATAGATTAAAATCAAGATTTGAATGGGGGCTTTTAGCAGACATTTCTTGTCCTGATTATGAAACTCGTTTAGCTATATTAAGAAAAAAAGCACAAGATGAAAATATTATTATAGATGATTTTATTCTTTCAAATATAGCAAATAAAATAGATTCCAACATTAGAGAATTAGAAGGTGTCTTTAATAAAATAGTTGCAAGAGCTTCTTTAACCCATAGTCCAATTACAATTGAACTTGCTGAAAATATAATTAATGAGTTTAAAACTGAAAGTCAAAAGGTCATATCATCAGAATTTATAAAAGAAACTATAGCCAAATATTTTAATATAGATAAAAAAGATTTAGAAAGTAATAAAAGATCTAATGATATTGCTTTTCCAAGACAAATAGCAATGTATCTTTGCAGGGAAGTTGCTAATATGTCATTTCCAAAGATAGGAAACGACTTTGGAAATAGAGATCACTCAACTGTAATGCATGGATATAAAAAAATAGAAAAAGAAATTAAAAATAATACAAATACAAAACTAATTGTGGAAAGTGTTAAAAGTATAATCATAAATGGAAAATAATTTAAATAATAATACTTTTATTAATTTTATAAAATTTGTGTTTGTAAAAACAAAAATTTGAAAAATTTAATCTTTCTATTCTTACGGAACAGCTTGATTAGATATACACAGTTAGTTGTTAATAATGTGTATACAAAATATGAATAACTTAATTATTAACATTTTAATTTTTACATTGTGGATTAATAATTTTGTTTTCCACTGATTTATAAACAGTAATTTTATTAGGCATAATAATATTTTAAAAGTTTTTTCACATTTTCCACAGGCACTAATACTATTACTGCTATATATATTAAATTTATTATAAAGGAGATAAGGCCAATGAAGATAATTTGTTATAAAGACAAAATCCTTAAAGCTATTAATTCCGTAGTAAAAGCTGTTGCTTCAAAAACAACAATGCCTATACTAGAAGGAATTCTTATTCAAACAAATGATAATGAAATAAAATTAACAACATATGATTTAGAAATTGGTATTGAATATGTAATGGATTGTGAAGTTAAAGAACAAGGTTCAACAGTTGTTAATGCAATAATGTTTAGCGAAATTATAAGAAAATTACCAGATTCTGAAATATATTTAACTTTAAATGAAAAAAATTTATTAGAAATTGAATGTGAAGGTTCTTTATATAAATTAGCAACAATGAATCCAGAAGAATTTCCAGAATTACCAAAAATAGAAGTAGAAAATTCTATAGAAATAGAACAAAATACTTTAAAAAATATGATAAGAAAAACAATATTTGCAGTAAGCACAGAAGATAACAGACCAATTTTTACAGGATGTTTATTTGAAATAGAAAATAACAAATTGACATTAGTTGCTGTAGATGGATTTAGACTAGCATTGAGAAATATTTATTTAAATAAAGAAACTAATAATTTTAGTGCAGTTATACCAGGAAAAACTTTAAATGAAGTAAACAAAATATTATTAGATTCTTTTGATATAATAAAAATAGGCGTTTCTAAAAACCAAGCTTTATTTGAAATGGACAATTGTAAAATAGTTACAAGAATTTTAGAAGGTGAGTTTTTAAATTATAAATCTGTAATACCAAGTAATTGGGAAACAAGAATAAAAGTTAATAAAAACAATTTACAAGATTGTTTCGAAAGAATTAGTTTAATATCATCATCTTCAGTAGAAAAAGAAAAGAAATATCCAGTAAAAGTATCTGTTGAAATAGGAAAAGTCACTATTTCTTGTACAAATCAAACTGGAGATGCAAAAGAAGAAATATATGTTTCTACAGAAGGAAAGAATATAGAAGCAGGATTTAATCCAAAGTATTTCTTAGATAGTTTAAAAGCAATTGATGAAGAAGAAGTATATGTAGAATTAGGAACAAATATATCTCCATGTTTAATAAAACCTGTAGATAACAATAATTATACATATATGATATTACCAATAAGATTAAAAGATTAAAAGTAGGAGAAATCTCTTACTTTTAATTATATTAATACACAGATGGAGCACAATATGTGGATAAAAGAGATAAAATTAAAAAATTTTAGGAATTATGATGAGGAAAAAATAGATTTAAAAGAAAATATAAATATTTTTTATGGAGAAAATGCACAAGGAAAAACTAATATTATTGAATCAATATTTCTATGCAGTATGGGTAAATCTTTTAAAACACAAAATGATAAAGAATTAATAAAGTTTGAAAAAGAAGAGGCTATTGTAGAATTAAATTTTGAAAAAAAAGATAGAAAAAGTGATATAAAAATACAGATTTCTAATAGAAAAAATATATTTTTAAATGGTATAAAACAAAAAAAATTAAGTGATTTACTAGGAAATTTAAATGTAGTTTTATTTACTCCAGAAGATATAGACATATTAAAGGGAAGTCCTCAAAAAAGAAGAAAATTTTTAAATATTATGATAAGTCAATTAAGACCAAATTATATTTATATTTTAAATCTTTACTTAAAAACTTTAGAACAAAGAAATAATTATTTAAAACTTATAAAATTAGAAAATAAAGATGAAAATTTATTAGATATTTGGGATGAAAAACTTGCAGAATATGGTGAAAAAATTTATAAATATAGAAGAGAATTTATAGAAAAAATTAAAGAAAAAATATATGCTGTACATGGCAATTTTACTGACAATAATGAAGAAATAGAGATAAAATATTTTTCGGATTTTGATAGTGAAAAAAATTTTTTAGATTTATTAAAAAGTAGAAGAAAATTAGATATTATAAAAGGATTTACTACAAAAGGTGTACATAGAGATGATTTTATGATATATATAAATAATAAAGAAGTAAGTACTTATGGTTCACAAGGACAAAATAGATCAGCAATTCTTTCTTTAAAATTATCAGAATTACAAGTTATTTATGATGAGATAGGAGAATATCCAATTTTATTATTAGATGATTTTATGTCAGAATTAGATGATAAAAGAAAGAAAAACTTTTTAAAAAATATAAAAGATATTCAAGTTATTATAACATGTACTGAAAAAATAACATTTGAAAATTTTAAATATTTCTTATATAATGTTTCAAGAGGAAAAGTTACTGAAAAAAATTAGGAGGAAAAAATGGAAAAATATAATCATAAATATGGAGCAGAACAAATTCAAGTATTAGAAGGTCTTGAGGCCGTAAGAAAAAGACCTGGTATGTATATTGGAAGTACTTCTGTAAGAGGATTACATCATATGGTTTATGAAATAGTTGACAACTGTGTTGATGAAGCTTTGGCAGGATATTGTACAGAAATAAATGTAATTATAGAAAAAGGAAATATAATTAGTGTTGAAGATAATGGTAGAGGAATTCCAGTAGAAATACATCCAAAAACAAAAATATCTACAGCTGAAACTGTTTATACGGTTTTACATGCAGGAGGAAAATTTGGTGGAGACAGTGGATATAAAGTTTCTGGTGGACTTCATGGAG
>ERZ827168.2917-NODE-2917-length-18556-cov-13.534241_pt1 | contig 18556 bp, 16 predicted proteins | sample MGYA00519868_ERZ827168 | MGnify/ENA primary metagenome ERZ827168 (study PRJEB31778, sample SAMEA3449271) | human gut metagenome | biome: human gut; feature: human-associated habitat; material: faeces | place: United Kingdom | collected 2010/2012 ...
ATTTACTCATAATAAAAACCTCGTTTCTTATGTCCAAGAAACGGGGTTCATATCACTATTGTATAACACCCATATAGAATAAGGAACCTTAAGTATACAATTGCATAACAAATATGAAAAGTGTAAACACTACTAAATTTTATTAATACTTATAAAATAAGGTAAAACTCACCACTGGTGAGTTGTTTGCAAACAGGTTTATCCTGCTTTTATTTTGTTGTAAAAGTATTTAGATTTAAAAGATATCCAATACCAAGAGATGGTACCAAAATTAATGAAAGGAAGGTGTTTAAATGAAATTGAATAAGAAGATACAAAAGAAATTTAGGATAGATGCTAATACTGAAAAAGCACTACGAAAAGTATTATCTAACAACAATGTTACATTTCAATCTGTTATGGAAACTCTTATAAGAGATTATATCTATCGTAATCTTGATGTAGTTATCAAAAACGATAAACAATAAAATATTCCAAATTTGATGCTGACAAAATTTTATATGCACGTTACAATTTGTATGAAAGGCGGAGCAAATGAAGAAAAGAAAAGTAAATTACATAATTACACAAGAATTTAAAACTAGCAAACCTAATATAACAGAACAAGAATTAAAAGATATATTCAACAAAAAACATTTCAAATGTATTATGAATCAAGAAAAAAATCTTTTTAATAAGACAGATATTAAAAATTAAAATTAAGTGGCTATTAGTCTAAATGATTGATAGTCTTTTTTTATTTGAGTTAAAGGGGGTTGATAAATTGAAATATAATAAAATTAAGGATAATAACATAACATTTAATAGGTGTTGCTATGGAAAATAAAATTACTTTTAAAGATCTTATTTTGGAATATCTTATCGAAGAGATAAAAAAGGAAAATAATGAGCTGTAATTTATTAAAGGATGCGTTATTATTAAAATGTCTTAATACCCAATTAAGTAAGAAGAAAAGGAGGATAAATGTATAATACTTACTTAACTGGAGTAGATTTCAATGTTGGGATCTACATAAGATTATCTCAAGAAGATAAAGATAAAAAATATGAATCCGATAGTGAAAGTGTGATTAATCAAAAAGAATTATTAAGGAGTTTTGTTAAAAATAATAGTTTTAATTTAGTTAAAGAATATGTTGATGATGGATATTCTGGAACTGATTTTGAAAGACCGGGATTTCAAAAAATGTTAGAAGATATAAATAATAAAAAGATTAACTGTGTCATAGTTAAAGACTTATCTAGATTAGGTAGAGATCATGTAATGACTGGATATTATATTGAAACATTTTTTCCAGAGAATAATATAAGATTTATTTCTATATTAGAATCTTATGATAGTTTTAAAAATCAAGCTAGTAATGATTCATCTACATTTATAATTGCTTGTAACGATTATTATAGTAAGCAAAACTCTGTTAAGATTAGAAATGTATTAAATGAAAAAAGAAAAAATGGAAAATTTGTAGGTAGTTTACCATGTTTTGGTTATATGAGAGATATATTAGATAAAGGTCATTTAGTACCAAATCCAGAAACAGCTCCTATAGTAAAAAATATATTTAAATGGAGGGCAGATGGTATAGGACCTACAGAAATAGCTAATAGATTAAATAAGGAAAATATAGTTACACCTAGTGGATATAAAAAAACTAATTATTCATCAAGATTAATTGATAGAGATAATTGGAATATTTCCACAGTAAAAAAGATTCTGTGTAATAGAATTTATACTGGTGATTTAGTTCAACATACTCAAACTAAAGTTAATTATAAATCTAAAAAGAAGATAACATTAGATGAAAAATTATGGATTATAGTAGAAAATACACATGAAGCATTAGTTGATAAAGAAACATTTGAATATGTTAATAATTTAAGAAAAAGAAATACTAGAAATTATGAGGTTAAAACGAATAGAGAAAAAAGATTATTAGAAGGTAAGTTATTTTGTAAAGAATGTAAAAATAGACTTACAGTACTTTATCGTAAAAAACAAAATTATTGGTCTGTTAACTGCAATAGATATTCTAGAGATCCAGTAAGAGGTAGATGTTACTCACATTTTTATCCATATAATTATTTAGAAGATCAAGTATTAGAACAAATTAATAAATCTATATCTAAATTAATAAAGGAACTTGATATAAAAGAATTAAATGATGAAGTTGTAAAAAATATACACAAAGAAACTACAAATATTGATAAAATAGTAAAAGAATTACAAATAGAAAAAGAAAAAATTAACAGTAGATTAAAAACTTTATATAATGATAGATGTGATGGTGTAATATCAGCAGATACTTATAAAGAGTTAGCAGGAGAATCGGAACAAAAATTAAAACAAATTAATGAAAATATAGAAAATCAGAATATAAAAAAATATAAAATAAAAAATAAAGTCAATACTTTACCTGATTATACTAAAAAAATAAAAAAACTATTAGATTTAAGTAAACCAAAGAAAGGATTAATAGATACATTGGTAGATAAAATAGTTATAGATAAAGATAGAAACATTACTATATATTTTAAATATGATATTGTACCAGAGACAACTTTTAAATATGAAAAGAAAAATTTGTCAAGAAATCATTATAATAGAAATGGAAAAAAATGACAATCAATGTTATAATATATAACCAAGGAGATGGTAGAATGAAGTCGCTTTTTGATTATATAAATAATAATACTTTTTTGGCTACTATAATAGGTATTGTGCTTGGATGGCTATTAAATTTTATTTCTACAATGTATTTTCACAAGAAAGATAAACATGAGAAACAACAGGAATTAAATAGAAAAGAAAAACAAAAACATTTTGAAAATAAACCTGAGTTATATATTTGCAAAGAAGATGAACAACAAAATGCGGATATTGAAATATTTCTAGCACCATTTCAAACAAAATATGATAAAAATAATAATTATGAAATAGTTTATTCTAAAAACTTAAAAAACAAAAAAAATCATGAGTATAAAGATGTAACAGTTAAAAATATTGGAAAGAGTGACATTAACTCTTTAGATATAATTTCAACAGATAAAAGAGTGCTTTCGTTAATAAGTTATGATAACTTAGATAATTTATTGGATAATAAATATGTATGGTATAACTATTGTTATGATAGAAAGATAAGGCCTGGAAATCGAATAACAATAAGAATTTATTATGAAAAAGATAAATATCCATATATGTTATTTAGTTCTACCCTAGCGTTTTTATTTGAAGATCAAAATCACAATAATTGGAAACAGCCATTTTTCTATGAACAAGAAAAAGTGTATCCACCGCATTTTATTAGTTACAAGGAATACAGGCAGAAAATAACTACAGATGATGCCTATGATTGCTTTGAAAAACCATGGTTATGGTAATCACTCAAACTATAAAAAATAACTCTTGTTCCACAAAATGACTGGTTGTGGGTACAAAAGTAAAAGTTTAATACAGTACTAATGGTAACCAAACTCACCAGGTGGCACAGGCGCTGAAGCAGTATATGCACTCAGAAACAATGATGCTTTATCTAAACTTATCTTAGAAGAGATTGCCAAAACAGGTCAACCAATAAGAAAATGGTATCAAAGAAGATTACCATCTGATCCCTCAAAAGATTATTATTTTATACACAGGTTAACTGGTAAAACAGAACCTGTACTTATTGAGTATGGATTTGTAGATAATATAAAAGATGCTAATTTCATAAAGAATAATTGGCAAAATTTGGCAGAATCAACAGTTAGAGCAGTGGCTAGTTACGTAGGAGCACCATATGATCAAGTCAGTGAAAGTTCAATATACGTAGTAAAAAGAGGCGACAGTTTATACTCAATAGCCAAAAAATTTGGAATAGACGTAAATAATTTAAAATCAGCAAATAATTTACAAAATAATTTAATAAGTATAGGTCAAAAACTAATTATACCTGGTTTTGTTGAATCAACAGGAACTAACATAAATTATGTAGTTCAAAAAGGAGATAGTTTATATTCAATAGCATCTAAATATAACACAACAGTTGATTCAATTAAAAGATTAAACAATCTAAGTTCTAATGTTTTAAATGTAGGTCAAACTTTAAAAATACCAGTAAAAAAAGAATTCGAAGCAGAAGTCGACATAGCAGCACCTACCAATACTTATGTAGTGGAGTATGGTGATACGTTAGATTCTATAGCGAAAAAGAATAATATACCCGTTCAACAACTAATAGATTTAAATAAACTAACTGATTATGAATTGTATGTAGGTCAAATTTTAAAATTACCAACGCTTGCTGGTGAAGAAATAATTGGAGAAAATGATTATGTAGTAAAAAGAGGCGACAATCTATATTCAATTGCAAGAAAATATAATACGACAGTATCTGAAATAAAGAAAATAAACAATCTTACTTCTAATAATTTAGAAATAGGTCAGGTATTAAAAATGCCTACTTCATTAGTTGAAGTTGAGGTAGTAACAGAACCAAATACATATATAGTAAAAAAAGGAGATAGTTTATATTCAATTGCATTATCAAACAATACAACAGTAGATGAAATCAAAAGATTAAACAATTTAACAAGTAATACACTAAATATAGGAGATAAACTTAAACTTCCATCTACAACAAGTGACATCACTACATATACTGTAAAAAGAGGAGATAGTTTATATTCGATAGCAAGAGAGTATAACACAACCATAAATGAAATCAAAAAATTGAATAATTTGACGAATAATTTGTTAAGTATAGGTCAAATAATAAAAATACCTGTATAATAAAAAAAATCTATATTTTGATGTTATAACTTAAATTTCACATCATTTATAGATTTTTTAATGTAAATTCTTGCAAATGCCAGAAGCTGGTTCATAGAAACAATGACTTTTATACTTACCTGTTAGTTTTTGATCATACCAAGTTGATCTACAAACAGTACCCGTTTTAGGAGCATAAAACCATAAAGCATTAGTGGCAGGGAAAAAAGTTTCACCTCTTATAGTTCTCTCTGCTAACTGTTTTTCTTTTGTGGTTGGATTACTAAAAAATAGCGGACTATCTTTTCCAGAAAAGCCACCGGGTGTTTGATATATCATGTCAGGAATACTTCTTATATTTTTAAAATCCAAACAATCTGCAATAATTCTATTAATACCAACATTACCAACCATAAGCATACCAAGATTTCCCTCACCAGTCGCCTCAGCCCTCATTAATCTTGCAAGAAGTTCCAATTCTTTTGTATTATATTTAATAAGCATATAAATCACCTATAAAATTATATATAAATATTTGACAAATTATGATAAACACTGTAAAATAATTAATGTGACCTAGGGGTATAGTTAAATGGTATAATAATGGTCTCCAAAACCACTGTTGGGAGTTCGATTCTCTCTACCCCTGCCATGAGTAAAATAACCCTTAGTATAGTAAGGGTTTTTATTATATTTGATATTAAATGCATAACTATTAAAAGAAAAATAGTTTTATAAAGCATGTTTAATATATAGTTGCTATGAAATACTATAAATGGAGGTAAATATGAATAATAAAGTTGTGATAATTGGATGTGGTAATGTAGGTATGAGTTATGCATATGCTCTTTTAAATCAAAGAACTTATGTTAATGAACTTGTGTTAATAGATTTAAATAAAGATAAAATAGAAGGAGAAGTAATGGATTTAAACCACTGCCTTGCTTTTGCACCTTCTAAAATAAATATTAAAGTAGGTAGTTATAACGATTGTAAAGACGCAAAAATAGTATGCATAGCAGCAGGAGCAAATCAATTGCCAGGTGAAACAAGAATGGACTTAATTAACAAAAATAGTGTAATTTTCAAGGATATTGTTAGTGACGTGGTGTCATCTGGATTTGACGGCATATTTCTAGTTGCAACTAATCCACTTGATGTAATGACATATTTAACGTTCAAATATTCAAATGCTAAACCGAATAAAGTAATCGGCTCAGGAACAAGTTTAGATACATCAAGATTAAGATTTTTAGTTGGTGAAAAACTTGGTATAAATCCAAAAAATGTGCATGGATATGTGATTGGTGAACATGGAGATTCTGAATTTGTACCTTGGAGTTCAGTCACAATTGGTTCACAAAGCATAAGTGATTTTTTAAGTAAAGAAGAAATGAATAATATTGCCATTGAAGTAAAAGAAGCTGCATATAAAATAATAGAGAAAAAAGGCGCTACTTACTATGGTATAGGTATGTGCTTAGTAAGAATAACAAATGCAATATTAGGTGGAGAAAACACCATAATAACAGTTTCTAATTACGATAAAGAAAATGATTTGTTTATTGGTCTTCCAGCAATACTTAATAATGAAGGTGTAAAAGAAAAAATATATGTTACTTTAAATAAAGAAGAAGAAAAAAAATTAACTCATTCAATACAAGTAATAAAAGATGCAATAAATAATATAAAATGATTATTATACATAAAATTTATTGGTGATAAAATGGATAAAAGCGAATTTGAAAAATTTATGAGTCAAGATTTCAACTCATTTTCAAGTTGGCTTTTTTCTCTTAATTCATACGAATTTACATTTATTGCATCTTTGGCTGGTTTTGCAATTGCTCCTTCACTCACACTAAATGAACAAAATTCATTAGGAAATTTCTTTGAGCTTTTAGGTCAAGTAATACTAACTATAAATGCACAAGGTTCAACACTAAAACAAAATAAGGCACAGAAATCAAGTATAAAACATGGAAGGGAACTAGAAACACTAGAACAAGAAATACTAAAACTAAAAGATGAAGTTATTAAACTTAGAAAAGATGCATTAAACAATGAAAAAAACTAGCCAAGCTAGTTTATATAATATAAGAAAGAATATTTATAATAAAACATAATGTTAAACCGATTATCGTTGGAAGAATAATAGATAAAATCATCCACTTAATACTACCAGATTCCTTTTTAATTGTTAAACAAGTTGTTCCACAAGGAAAGTGAAATAAACAAAATATCATAGTTGAAAGTGCTGTTATTATAGTCCAGCCGTTATCTATTAAAAGAAGTTTTAAAGAACTTATATCTAAACTTGTTAACATAGATTCTTGCATATATGTCATTATTGCTATAGGAATAACTATCTCATTTGCAGGAAACCCTAGAATAAATGAAAGCATTATAACCCCATCTAATCCAAAAATATTTGCAAAAGGATTTAAAAAATCAGATATGTTTTTAAGCATGCTTATTCCATTAATTGATATGTTTGATAAGAGCCATATAACAAGCCCCATAGGCGCTGCAACAACAATTGCTCTTCCAAGAACATATAAAGTTCTGTCAAATATTGATCTAACTATTACTTTTCCTATTTGTGGTTTTCTATATGGAGGAAGTTCTAATATAAAAGATGATGGCATTCCTTTTAATATAGTTTTTGATAATAATTTAGATACTAATAAAGTAGCAATAATGCCTAGCATAATTAATAATACAAGTAATAATGAAGAAGTTATAGTACTAGTAGTAAAGAATATTGCTATAAGAGTAATTAAAGTAGGAAATCTTCCATTACATGGTACAAAATTATTTGTTAATATTGCAATTAATCTTTCTCTTTTAGAATCTATTATTCTGCTTCCTACAACACCACAAGCATTACAACCAAATCCCATACACATTGTAAGTGATTGCTTACCATTAGATGAACACTTATTAAATAAATTATCCATATTGAATGCAATTCTTGGTAAATATCCAGAATCCTCAAGTAATGTAAATAGTGGAAAAAATATAGCCATAGGAGGTAACATAACAGATATTACCCAAGCAAGAGTTCTATATATTCCGTACACTACTGGATCTTTTATCCAAATAGGAATATTTAAATAAGAGAGCACATTATACAAAATACTTTCAAATTTAAATAAAACATTAGATAATAACTCAGATGGATAGTTAGCCCCTACAATAGTTAACCAGAAAATAAAACCAAATAGTAACAACATTATAGGAATACCAGTTAACTTAGAAGTTAATATTTTATCTATTTTCCTATCTCTTTTATTATAATTCACATTATTTATTGTCACAGATTTAATATATATTCGTTCTGATTCTAATACTAATTTTTTAATAATTTCCTTTTTGATATCAATAAACTTACTCTTCTCGTTTTCAATTATTGCTAACAAAGTTTTATCTTCATATATATCGTAATTTAAATTCTCTTTTAATGATTCATAAATTTTATCATCACTAAGTAACTTAATACTTAACCATCTTGTATTAATATTTTCAAAAATTTTATCTAAATAACTTTTAATTACACTTATAGAATTTTCAATTTCATCATTGTATTTTATTCTATTAGGTAAAATAGTATTATATATACTATATTTATATATACACTTAACTAACTTATCAAGACCATTATTAGATCTAGCACTAGTTTTAATAACGGGTATATTTAATTCTTTTTCAAGAGCTTCTATATCTATACAAATATTTTTCTTTTCTGCCTCATCAATTAAATTAACACACAGTACTACATTGTTAGTTAATTCTGTTATTTGAAGTACAAGATTGAGATTTCTCTCAAGAGAAGTTGCATCTACAACAACAACTGTCACCATTGGCTTTGAATAACAAATGAAATCTCTAGCAATTTCTTCTTCTTTCGAATCAGAAGATAGCGAATAAGTACCAGGCAAATCAACCAAAATAAAATCCTCATCATTATAATTAAACTTTCCAATCGCTTTAGCAACTGTTTTACCTGTCCAGTTACCAGTATGCTGATTTAGCCCAGTTAATGCATTAAATATTGTGCTTTTGCCAACATTGGGATTTCCCATAAGTGCAATAATAATGTCACTTTCATTGTCCTTATAAACTTCCCTTTCTTTAAGATTAAATCCCATAGATTTTTTAGTCAATCCCATTTTCCACCTCATAAACTAATATTTTTTTTGCATCCTCGTTTCTAAGAGCAAGAGTAGTGCCTCTTATATAATATGCAGTAGGGTTTTTAAATGGACTTTTATACAATACTTCTATCCTTGTGTTAGGAATTATTCCTAAATCAAAAATTCTTGATCTTTTGTTGCCTTCGAATAATATATCGTAAACTATACATACCCCACCAACATCAATATTATCTAATGTAACAATATTTTTCATTTTTCACCTCTATTTTTTGATGTCATGATATCTGTAATAATATATGTAAACTTTATTAAAGTGCTAATACTAATTAATTCATATTGAATTGACTAAAACATATAAATAAACTATAATAAATATATTGAAACTTGTGGAGTGTGAAAAGTATGGCTAAGTCAAATACAAAGAAAAAGTCAAAGAAAAAAACAACTTCTTATAATAAAAAAAAGAAAAAAACAACTGTATCAAATAACAAAAAGAAAAACAGTAAAACTGTAAATAATAAGTCAAAAACAGTAAAAAATAATAAGAACAATAAAAAAATTAAAAATATTAATGAAAGTAATAAGAAATTTACACAAGTTGACAGTAAGATCAATAATTCTAAAAAAATAATAGAAAAAGAAACTAATGATATAAATACCGCTGAGCCACAAGTTATTAAAGAATCAACTGAAAATATAACAGAATTAAAAAATCAAACTTTACCAAAAAATACCGAAAAAAAACAAGAAATAATAAAAGATATAAAAGATAATAACAAGTTAAAAGATTTAATTGCAAAAATAAAGAATAAAGTAAAGAAAATATCAAAACAAAATAATAAATCATTGGATGATGAGATCTCTGATGAAAAAATCACAATAAATAAAAAAATGCTAACGATTGTAACAATGATTTTGATAGTTATAACGATTATATATATTCCTTTGATGCTTATTTTAAGGGATAAAAAGGATACAGCATCCTTCAAGAAAATTAGCATTGATAAATATATAGAACTTTATGATAAAAAAGAAATGAATTATGTATTTGTAACAACAAATAAATGCACTTATTGTGATTTACTTAGAACAAAACTATCAAAATTACAAAATGAGTACAAAATAGAAATATTAGAATTAAATGTAGGAAATTTGAGCGAAAAAGATAAAGAAAAACTAAATAATAGTAATTCTGTTTTCAATTCAAATTGGCAAGCCCCAATGTTATTATCAATATCTAGTGGTAAAGAGGTTAATGGAATTAGTGGATATAAAGAGTATTCGGCATTAAAAAAATTTATTGACAATTCAAACAGTTCATCAGAAATAAATTCATTTGTTAAAATTAATTTAAATAAATATTTATCTTTAATTAAATCAAATGAAAAAATAGTTATTTATATAGGAAGAACTGGAAATAATGCTTGCGATAACTATTCAAAAGTATTAGATGAGGTTGCAAAAGATAAAAATATAAAACCATACTATCTAAATACAGATTTAATAAATACTGAAGAAGAATGGGAAAAGTTTGATAATTCAAATAAAATATTTAATGAAGAATGGTTTACTCCAACTACGTTAATTGTAGAAAAAGGTAATATCATAGATTATAAAATGGAAAGTATGGATAAAGGAACACTTATAAGCTTTTTAAGTGAAAATGGAATATAGAGGTGATAAATATGTATAATGAAGTATTAAAATTTAAAAGAAAATACCCTTCAACTATAGCATTTAGATTAAAAGAACATTGTAAAGTTTTAGAAAAACATTTAAACCCAGGAGAAAAAGTAATTTATATTTTTGCGGGTCAAAAAAATGCTCATTCAATAGCAATACCAAATACTTTTGTAATTGCGCTTACTAGCGAAAGATTAGTATTTGCAAGGAAACGTTTGTTTTTTGGATATTTTTTCTACGCAATAACACCAGACATGTTTAATGATTTAAAAGTTAATTCAGGTATATTATGGGGTAAAATAATGATAGATACAGTAAAAGAATTTGCTGTTATTTCAAACCTATCAAAAGATTCATTAAGTGAAATAGAAACTAAAATTACACAATATATGATGAACGAAAAAAAGAAATATAGCTTGAACAATAAAGATTAACATATATCTTTTTTTTTATACAAAAATATAGTATAATTTCAATATAAAATATGGAGGGTAATTATGATTATTAGAAAACCATATGCTTTTTTAATCAAACATTTTAAATTAATACATTTTGTTATGCTAGTATTATCAATATATATTGTAAATAGAGCCAACATAATATTTAATTTTTTTAATGAATATGTTACCACTAGACAAGTTTCTAGTGCAGAATATATATCATCAAACTACTTACCACTATTTCTATTTATAAGTAGTATTTTAATAATAACACTCTCTATAATAATATTTATTTTATTAAAACAGAAAGATAAACCCAAATTATTATATATAATAATTATTATATACTATATTCTTTTCATAATCTTTTTGATTATAGCAGGAATGGTTATATCAACAATTTATATAGAAGGTTTATCTCCACAATTATCTAGAATTTACAGAGATATAAGTTTAATTGCACTAATAATACAAATTATATTTATAGTACTAATTGCAATTAGAGCAGTTGGATTTGATATAAAAAAATTCCACTTTGGAGAGGATTTACAAGAACTACAAATAGAAGTGACAGATAATGAAGAAATTGAAATAACATCAGGAATTGATTTTGATAAAATAAGTAGAAATCTACAAATAAAAAAAGAAGATTTTAAATCATTTTACATAGAAAATAAAGCAATGATAATTATAATATTATTTTTAATGATAATTGTAATACCAGGTAGTTTCATAATTAGAAATATAGTAAATAATAAGCATTTTCAACAAGGAGAAATTATAAAACTAAATAATTTTGATATGTCTATAAAATCTTCATATACTACAAAATACAATTATAATGGTAATTTAAAATTAAAAGAGAATAAAAGTTACTTGATTATTGAATTTTATTTAAAAAACAACAAACAAAAAAAGAGTTCAATTAATTTAAATAGTTTAACACTAGAATCAAATAATCACATATACTCACCAAACACCTCAAATTATAATTCATTCATAGATATAGGAATTGGATATGATTCACAAACACTTCTTTTTAATGAAGAAAAAAAATATATTGCAGTATTTATAGTAGATGATGAAGATATAACTAATAATATGAATATTAGGTATACAGATGATCCTACTTCAAAGATATTAAACTATAAAAGAATAGATATAATGCCTATGAATTTAGATAATGATATAAAAAAAGAAAATATAAAAATAGGTGAAATAATAAATCTTAATAAAACATTATTATTAAATACTACATTAGAAATAAAAGAATATGACATAAAAGACTATTATACTTGCACAATAGACGAAAAGGAAAAAACAATAGTAAACACTAATGGATTAGTTTTAAAATTAACCTATGAATTTATAAAAGATAAAAATATTTCATTTATAACTGACTTTAATGAATTCCTAAATAAATACGCTACAATTTCATATGTATATAAAGAAATAACTCACAATGAAAAAATAGAAAATATTACACCTACAAATTATAATTTAAATAATGTTTATTTAGCAGTAAATGAAGAAATTAAAGATGCAACAAATATATATATAGAATTTTCTATAAGAAATATATCATATAAAATAATATTAAAATAACGATACTTTTTAGTAACGTTATTTCTTTTTTTGCATTAATTATAATAAATTATTGAAATAATAATAAATATTATGCTATAATCATAATGTCGATGGGCCTATAGCCAAGTGGTAAGGCATGGGACTGCAACTCCCCGAGCGTTGGTTCAAATCCGACTAGGCCCTCCAATATAATAATTAACCCTTAATTAAGGGTTTTATTTTTTTAAAAAAAGAACATATGTTCTCTAGAGAAACAATGGGGAGGGAGTATAATGGACAAAGTAATAAAACAACAACATGTCCAACAAATACATTAGATGAAACTGTAAAATCATTAATAGATAATCATACATGGAATACAGGTGCAATAGAATATGAAACTACAACAGATACGATTAAGTTTTATAAAGCAGAAAGAGGAAGATTGAATGGAAAGATATGTTCTAGTGGAAGTCCTTGCAATGATACAATAATAAGGACAACTACTTGGACTGGATACATTGGACTACCATATGCGACAGATTGGGCATACGCAAGTGGCGAGAACATTTGTGAAACAAATATGCAAGCACAAGATAGTTCAAATGCATATGTATGTAAAAATAATAACTGGATATATCAGAAAAGCGATATAAGAATAATATCATCTATTCCTAATTTATATACGGCTCTTTATGTTTGGGTAGTAAGTGAAATTGGAAGTATACAAAACGCTAATGCATCTGAAACACATTCTATTTTTCCTACCTTATATCTAAAATCTAATGTCCTTATAGATAGTTGCAATGGAACAAGTAGTAATACATATACATTAAAACTAAATAACTAAATCAATAATAAAAACTAATATAATCGTTAACAAAACAATTATTGAAGTATAACATTATGGGTGCGTTATTATTTTAAAAATATTTCTATGAAAGAAAGAATATAAAATTATGTTTGACAGTAAACTATTAGAATGAGAATAAGCCAAATTTATAACAAAAAGTTTATTAAAATAGTTTTAATAAATAATTATATATAAAAACCTTATAACTAATTTATAAGGTTTTATATTATTAACTAAATATGCTTTTATTTCTAGAAGTTTTAACATATCTTTTTTTGTAATTCACAGATGTTGTATATTTTGAACCATCTTTTTTAATAGCAGCATTAAGTTTGTTTAAAAAGCTTACTTCCACACTTACACAACGTTGTTTATTTCTTAAATCAATTGCTATACCTCTATTGATTCTCTTATCATTTTCTATTTCTTCTTTTAATTTATTTATTGCTGCTTTTTTATTATTTATATCATCTTCAATTAATTTATGTTCTGTTCTTAAACTTTCTATTGTTTCCATTGTAACTTTAATATTATTAGTAGAATCACCTTGTAATTTTGCATATAATTTAGGTGTTAATCTAGTACTTTTTGTTCCTGACATAAGATATTCCTCCATTTCTTTATGCAAACTTATTATACATATTTGCAAAAAAATGTCAAATTTTCTTGAATTCATGATAAAATAGAAGTATAATGTTAAATTGTATTTAAAAGGCAGGTGGCTATTGTGAATAGAAAAAAGATACAACTTATAGTATTTTGGATATTTACGGTAATTTTCTTTGAATGCATATATAAAATGACAATATTCAAAAATATAATAGATGGAGATTTTATACAAATGTTATTTTTTTGTATCCCATCATCATTACTTATATACTTATTTACAACACTTTTTAGTGAAAAGTTAAATAGAAGAATTTCTACTATAATATTATTACTAATGTTTTTCATATTCTTTGCTCAAATGGTTTATTTTAAAGTATACAATGGTGTATTTTCAATTTATTCCATGACTAATGGAGGTCAAGTTTTAGAATTTTGGAGAACTATTATATCTACAATATTTGGAAGTTTATATAATTTCCTATGTTTATTTGTACCTTTAATTATATATTTTTTATTAAAAAACAGAGAGTTTGATTTTTCAAAAAATTCGTTGTATTCAAAATGCATAGGTGTTCTTGCATTTATCTTTGCAATTTGTGTCGGATTTTATTATATAAATAAAGATAAAAAAGCAATATATTCATCTTATAATTTATTTTTTAATACTCATGCTCCAATATTATCTGCAAAAAAATTTGGTTTATTAACGACAATGGGATTAGATTTAAATCGAATTATATTTGGTTTAGCAGACAAAAAAGTTGAAATAATAATAGATAACACTGAGCCAGACTCAAGCGTTACTAAAGAATTTTATAATATACTTGATATTAATTTTGATGATTTAATTTCTAATGAAGATGATGAAACTATAGCTTCTATGCATAAGTATTTTGAATCTTTGAAAGGAACTAAGAAAAATGAATATACTGGTTTATTTAAAGGAAAAAATGTTGTATTTTTCTTAGCAGAATCACTAGATCCGATTGCAATAAGTGAAGAACTTACACCAACTTTGTATAAACTTGCTTCTAGTGGATTTGATTTTAAAAACTATTATGCACCTTTATATCCTGCAAGTACAGCAGATGGAGAATTTAGAACAGAGTGGTCTTTAATTTCAAGCAGAGGGGATACTCTTACACTTTATGCAGAAAAAGATGTTTACAGTCCTTACTTATTTATAAATAGTTTTAGCGGTTATAACCAATATATTTTCCATAACTATAATGGAGATTATTATAATAGAAAAAAATACTTTGATGCATTAGGATACAAAAATTTTAAGGCATGTGAATATGGATTAAACTTACCATGCAATTCATTTCATGAAAGTGACTATGATATGGTTGACATAACAACTGAAGATTTTATAAATTCAACTAATCCATTTTTTGCATATTATATTACATTAAGTGGACATATGAGTTATATAAAAGCCAATAATAAAATTGTTCAAAAAAATTGGGATTTAGTAAAAGATTTGCCTTATTCAGATAGAATAAAAGGATATATAGCAAGTAATATAGAACTTGATAAGGCAGTAGAACTACTAATTAAAAGATTAGAAGAAGCAAATAAATTAGATGATACAGTTATTATAATAACACCTGATCATTATCCATATGGATTATCGAATGATCAAATTAATGAAGTATCGACCATAAATAGAGATGATGACTTCGAATTATATAGATCAGATTTGATAATATGGAATAACAAAATGGATAAAAAAGTAATAGTTAATAAGGTTGGTTCAAATCCTGACGTACTTCCTACAATGCTAAATTTGTTTGGTATAGAATATGATTCAAGGTTTATAATGGGTCAGGATTTACTATCAGATAGTGAGGGCTTAGTAGTATTTGCCAATAGAAGCTTTATTACAGATACTGTTAAATACGATTCGGTAACAGATGAAATAATAGTAAAAGATGGAAGTCCTATAAATACAAAATATATAAATAAAATTAATAATTTAGTTGATAATCAATTCAAAATATCAAACTTAATTCTTGAAAATAACTACTATGAAAAGGTTTTTAAAGGAAAAATAGACTAGTATCTGTCTATTTTTTTTGTTATAATACAAGATGTGGAAGTGAGAATATGAAATTAAAAAACAATTATTTTTTTACAGTTAGAGAAGATATAAAAGATGAAGAAGCAAAAAGTGGTAATCTATTAGTAAGAAGCGGAATGATTAAAAAAAGTTCAGCAGGTGTTTATATGTATTTGCCACTTGGATACAAAGTAATTAAAAATATAGAACAAATTATAAGAGAAGAAATGAATAAAACAGGTGCACTTGAATTATGTATGCCAGTTTTGATTCCAAAGGAGGTGTATGCAACTTCTGGGAGAGTTGATAATTTTGGTAGTGATGTATTTTCTTTAAAAGATAGATTTAATAGAGATTATATTTTAGGACCTACTCACGAAGAAATGTTTACAATTGCGAGTTTATCAAATATTAAATCATACAAAGATATGCCATATTCTCTTTACCAATTTCAAACTAAATTTAGAGATGAACCAAGACCTAGGTATGGACTTATAAGAGTAAGAGAATTTGTAATGAAAGATGCATATTCATTTGATAAAAATTTAGAGGGTTTGGATATATCATATAAAAAAATGTTTGATGCATATAAAAATGCATTTGATAGAATGCACTTGAAATACAGAATAGTAAAAGCTGATACAGGAGTTATGGGTGGCTTGCTATCAGAAGAATTCCAAGCTGAAACTGATATTGGAGAAGATACACTCGTATTGTGCGATAAATGTAATTTTGCATCTAATATAGAAGTTACTAAACATATTGCAAATAATTGTTCTGATGAGATAGAAAAAGACATAGAATTAGTTAATACTGAAAATAAAGAAACAATAGAAGATGTATGTAATTATTTAAATATAAATGTAGAAAAATCAGTCAAAGCATTATTAATGAATGTAGATAATGAGTTAGTTGTTTTCTTTATAAGAGGGGACAAAGAATTAAACGAAGTTAAAGCTAAGAAATTATTGAATGCAAAAGAAATATCATTTGCGAATGATGAATTAATAAAAACTTCAAATGCAATACCTGGATATACAGGACCAATTAAATTAAATGCAAAAATAGTAATAGATGATGAAATACTTAATATGAAAAATTTCTGTTGTGGAGCAAATAAGATGGGATATCATTATATAAATGCAAATATAAAAGATATCAATTATGATATTGTATCAGATATAATAAATGTAAAAGAAAATGATATATGCCCAAATTGCGGTGGAAAGTTATATTTCAAAAAAGGCATAGAAATAGGCAATACATTTAAGCTAGGTACAAAATATTCAGAAGCACTAAATTTGAATTATACAGATGAATTAAACCAATTAAAGCCAGTTGTAATGGGTTCTTATGGAATTGGATTAGGTAGATGTATGGCAGCTATAGTAGAGCAAAATAATGATGATAAAGGAATAATATGGCCAATTGAAGTAGCACCTTTTAAATGTGCTATAATAATTGCTAATACAAAAGATACATTGCAAGTAGAATTGGCAAATAAGATATATGACAACTTAATTGATAAAGGTATAGAACCATTACTTGATGATAGAGATGAAAGAATGGGAGTAAAATTAAATGATATCGATTTAATAGGAATACCAATTCGAATTGTTGTAGGAAGAAAAGCGGTAGAAAACATTATAGAACTAAAAAGAAGGGATAGCGAAGAAGTTTTTGAGATAAATATTGAAAATATTATTGAATATATTAAATAAATATGCTATTATAGTAGCATATTTATGCAGGTGTAGTACAACGGCTAGTACGTGGCCTTGCCAAGGCTGAGACGTGGGTTCGATTCCCATCACTTGCTCCAAATTGATAGTAAACTCGGAAAATTTACTTCTGAGAGTAATAAATGCTAACTAGAAATAGTTAGTTTTTTTGTCATGTAAAGGAGCCCTATTTATGTTAAATATAGAAAAAAAGAATTAAAAATAAGTGATGGTGCATTTCTATTTGAATATTTAACATTAACAATTTCATCACTCATTATTTTAAATTCACTTGGAATCTTTATTTTAAATCCATCAAACATTTCATATTGCGTTTCAATGTTATTACCCTTATTAGTAGTAATGACTAATGTGTTTTCAATTTCACTTAAATTTTCCGTTTTTGTAATATTTGGTATTGTTATAATTGCCTAAATAATTAAAACTACTATGCTAATTATCAAGCATACATTTAAAATTATTGCTTTGTCTTTGTATTCTGGTATTTTCTCTTCCTTTAAATAATATTGATGTATATTTTTAATATCTAAATCGTTCTTTATATCAAGCACTATAATAGGAAGTGCTACATTAATAATTAAAAGTGTACTAATGATTGTTATATTAAATGGAATCATATTATTTATTGTCAGTATAATATTCGGTATAACTATAATTGCTAATAACAATATAAGGATCATTTCATAAACATAGTAGT
>ERZ827168.2932-NODE-2932-length-18486-cov-3.107699_pt1 | contig 18486 bp, 14 predicted proteins | sample MGYA00519868_ERZ827168 | MGnify/ENA primary metagenome ERZ827168 (study PRJEB31778, sample SAMEA3449271) | human gut metagenome | biome: human gut; feature: human-associated habitat; material: faeces | place: United Kingdom | collected 2010/2012 ...
TGCCGCAAACAGCGCCGGGTTCTTCAGATAATCATCGCTCTGGCAGCGCGCGTCCATCGCCGCCGCACCGGCCAGCATCTCTTCGATGTCAATGCCCGCAACCGCCGCAGCCAGCAGACCCACGGGGCACATCTCGGAGAAGCGTCCGCCCACGCCGTCAGGCACGACGAACATCTTAAGACCGTCCGCCACGCCGATCTTGTGCAGATTGCCCTTCGCCGCATCGGTGGTCAGGATCATGTGCTCGCCGTAGTTCTTGCCGTAGCGCTGCTTGAGCAGGTCGGACACGATCAGGTACTGGCTCATGGTCTCGGAGGTGTTGCCGGACTTGGAGATGACGTTGAAGCAGGTCTTGTCCAGATCCAGCAGGTTCAGCAGGGAAACCATGCGCTCGGGATCGACGTTGTCCTCAACATAGATCTTCGGGCAGCCGCGCTTGGCGGCGGGCAGCTCGTTGTGGCGCAGGTTGTTCATGGCCTGCTGCACCATGGCGGGGCCGAGGGCGCTGCCGCCGATGCCCAGCACGACAAAAGCGTCGAACTTTTCACGGATCGCAGCGGCGGTTTCGTTGATATCGGCCACCACTTCAGCCTGGTTGTAGGGGAGCTCAGTCCACATCATCATCTTTTCGATGCTGCCGCGGGACTCCTGCACGGCGTGCTGCGCCTTGACCAAACGGCCGGACAGCGCCTTCAGCTCGCGGGGCTCGACAAAGTTTTTCTTCAGCAGGCGTCCGGGAGGATCGGAAAGCACGGCGACGGCTTCCTGGACCTTTTCCAGATCCTTGCCCTCCAGGTTGTGGGCGGCTTTGCGCAGATCGGAGCGCACCGCTGCGCGCGCATCGGCAGCGAAGTCCGCCATCATGTGGTTGAAGTCGAAGGAAAGCTGCATGGAAGCTTTCCAATCGTCAGAAAGGTATTCCTTGGTCATAACGCTCAACCTCACAGAATCAAATTTACAATACTCATTATAGACAACTCCTTCGGGAATTTCCATTACTTTTTGATGAAAAAGTCTGAAAAATGTGTGATTTCACTCTTTTTTAACATAAATGTGCTAAAATAAAGCTGTATGGGCAGCATGTTTTGCTGATAGAGATCAAATTTGGAGGATGAAACCTCAATGAAGAAAAAGAATCCCTGGATTAGGACGGCCGTCGCTTTTGCCTTTGCTCTTGTTTTCTTTATTTTGATCCGGATTGCACCGGGGCATGAGGCGCTGGTAGAAAAAATCTATTCCAGAGGGATTTATAAGCTTTGGGCGCAGATGGTTTCCGGCGTTACGGGGCTGATTCCCGTATCGCTGACAGAACTTGGACTGCTGGTCGGCATTCCGCTGCTGCTGGTGATTTCCATCGTCCGCTGGGTGCGGCATAAAATCGGCTGGCAGCGCTTTGCTTCCGGCTGGCTGACGCTGGCACTGATTCTGTATTCTCTGTTTTCCGGCGGATGGGCGCTGAATTATTCCCGCCAAACCTATGCGCAGACGGCAGGACTGGAGACAAAGCCTGTCGAAATAGAGAAGGTAAAAGCATTGGTCGTATCGCTGGCGCAGCAGGCCAACGATCTCCGTGCGGAGCTGGATACGGGCGATGAAGCGATTGCGCTGCCCGGCACGCAGCGCCAAGTGATGCGTTTGGTTAAAGAGGCCTATCTTCGCGCCGGGGAGAAATACCCCTGGCTGGCCGGGCGTTACGGCGCGCCGAAGATCGCCATCCTTTCCACGCCGCTGGCGTATCTGAATATTGCGGGAATTTTCTCTCCCTTTACGGTCGAAGCGCACGTCAATGCGCACGAAGGGGATGTGCTTCTTGCTGCAACCGCTGCGCACGAGGCAGCGCACCTGCGCGGCTTTGCGCGGGAGGACGAAGCGAATTTTATCGCCTATCAGGTGTGCATGGAAAGCGAGGAGGTTTACGTCCGCTATTCCGGCACGATGTTGGCGCTGATCTACGCGGGCAACGCGCTGGCTAAGCAGAATATGGAAATGTATAGTGAAATCTATGCGACCTATTCCAAGGGCGTGCGCGCCGATCTTACCGCCTATCGGAAGAGCTGGGAGCCGTATAAGGGAGAGGCGGCGGAAATCCATAATAAGGTCAACGACGCTTATCTCAAGGCAAATAACCAGACGGACGGCGTCCAATCCTACGGCCGCATGGTAGATTTGCTCATCGCTGAGTATGAAAAGGAAAAATCTGCTGCGGCAGAATGAGGAGGAAAGTTTGTGAACGAAACGGAACTCAAAACGCAGCCTGCACCGGCAAGCGCCGAACCCGCTGTATCCGTCCCCGAAAAAAGCGAAGAGACGGTGAGCGAAAGCACGGCGCAGCAGCTGCTGTCCAGCGCGAAAATTCAGGAAAAGTGCGCCAAGAAGAGCCTTCTGCATCAGCGCATCCGCACGGTGCTGGCGGTGATCGTCGCCGTTGCCGCGCTGTCCATGATCGGCAGCATCAGCGCGACCATGCACGATGTGCAGCTGCTGACCAACAACGCGTCCTATGCCGTGACCAATCTGACCAATACGGTCAACGAGCTCGACCTGAAAAAAACGCTGGCCGCGATTGACGACATGGTGCAGGACGGCACCGTTCTGATCGATCAGGGCAACACCATGATCCGCAACAGCTCGCAGGACATTGAAACCTCGCTCAAAGCCATCGCCGGCCTTGACATCGAAGGCCTTAATGAGAGCATTCAGGCGCTGGAATCGGTGACGACGTCCATCGGCAAGCTGTTTGGATATAAAGGAAAGTAAAAGGAAAAATACACAGGGGGTAAAAACCTATGACTGAAGAAGAAAAAATCTTTGCGGGGCAGCTGTTCTGCCCCGGTGATCCTGCGCTCAAGGCGATTAAGCTGCGCGCGCACAAGCTGAGCCAGCGTTACAGCCAGCTGGCGGAAGATCAGGCTGCGGACCGCGCGGAAATCCTCTCTCAGCTCGTCGGCAAAATGGGCAAGGGCTGTTTTTTTCAGGGCCCGATCTTTTTCCACTACGGCACGCATACGTCCATCGGCGATGCGCTGTTCTGCAACTATAACTTCACCGTTCAGGACGATGCAAAAGTGACCATCGGCAATCATTGCGATTTCGGTCCGAACGTGAGCATCGTCACGCCCGTGCATCCCATGCTGCCCGACGAGCGCCAGCAGATGCGCGATGAAAACGGCAATCCCATCCGCCTGTGCTATGCGCGCCCTGTGACCATCGGCAACAACGTCTGGCTGGGCGCGAACGTCGTGATCTGCGGCGGCGTAACCATCGGCGACGGCTGCGTCATCGGCGCGGGCAGCGTCGTGACCAAGGACATCCCGCCCATGAGTTTTGCGGCAGGGAATCCCTGCCGCGTCATCCGCCCCATCACCGAGGAGGACAGCATGATCCACAAGCCGGAGATCCTGGGCAAGAACCGTCCGCTTTAAGCAGATAACAGTCTGTTTACAAAATGTTATTTTAAGTATATAATGGTATAGGTTTCTGAAATATATACTTCCAGGGAGGAAGAGAATATGGCAAAGACCCGTGTAGCCATCATTGGCTGTGGTACCATTGCAAATGCGGCGCACGCGCCGTCCTACCAGAAGAATCCGGATGTCGAAATCGCGTATTGCGTGGACATCATCCCCGAGCGCGCACAGGCGCTCAAGGAAAAGTTCGGCACCGAGAACACCAAGGCCATTACTGATTATCACGAGATGCTGAAGGATCCCACCGTTCAGGCGGTGTCGGTCTGCGTTCCCAACTATCTGCACAATCCTATCTCCATCGACTGCCTGCGTGCGGGCAAGGACGTGCTGTGCGAAAAGCCTGCCGCCAAGACCTATGCGCTGACCAAGGAAATGGCGGATGCCGCCCATGAGACCGGCCGAATCCTGAACATCGGCGTGGTCAACCGTTTCAACAAGGCGGTTAACATGGTCAAGGACTATGTCGATGCAGGCAAGCTGGGCGAGGTCTATCATGTCTATTGCTCCTTCCGCGCGCATCGCTCCATCCCCGGCCTGGGCGGCCCCTTCACCACGAAGGAACTCGCCGGCGGCGGCGTGCTGATCGATTGGGGCGTGCACTACCTCGATTTGATCAACTATGTGCTGGGCATCAAGGAATGCCGCACGGTTTCCGGTGCGTGTTATTCCAAATTGGCCACCAATATGCGTGAATACGTCTACGAAAACATGTGGGCAGGTCCCCCGGATTACAACGGAACCTATGACGTGGAGGAATATGTGACCGGCTTTATCCGCACCGATAAGGCGACCATCTCGCTCAATGGTTCCTGGGCGGAGAACATCAACGATCCGGCTTCGACCTTCATCGAGTTCATCGGCGATAAGGGCGGCATCAAGCTGACCTACGGCGGCGGATTCACCTTCTTCGGCACCAAAGACGGCAAGCTTTGGCAGGAGACGCCGGAAATCAAGGTGGACAACATGTTCAATGATATGTTCTACGAGGAGCTCAAGGCTTTTGTCGAGTGCGTCAACTCCGGCGAACACATCCGCTCCTATGTGGACAACAACCTGATTACCGCGCAGATGATGCAGGGGCTTTATGATTCTGCTGAGCTGGGTAAGGAGGTATCCTTCTGATGAAAATCGGCGTGATTTCGGACTCTTTCCGTCTGAATCTGCATGACGGGTTGAAGAAGGCGGCGGAGGTCGGCGCGCAGGGCGTGCAGATTTACGCGGTTTCCGGTGAAATGGCTCCGGAGAACCTCAACGCGCAGCAGCGCCGCGATTTGAAGAACTACATCAGCGATCTGGGCTTGGAAGTTGCGGCTCTTTGCGGTGATATGGGCGGCCATGCGTTTACCCGCGAAGAGGACAACGCCTACAAGGTGGATCGTTCCTGCCGCATCATGGATCTGGCGCTCGATTTGGGCTGCCATGTCGTCACCACGCACATCGGCGTCGTCCCGACCGATCCCGCGCATCCCCCCTATGCGGTGATGCAGAAGGCCTGCCGCCAGATGGGTGAATACGGCGATAAGGTCGGCTGCCGCTTTGCGATCGAGACCGGCCCTGAGCTTGCCGTGACGCTGCGCAGCTTCCTGGACAGCCTCGGCTGCAAGAGTATGTGCGTCAACCTCGACCCTGCCAACCTGCTCATGGTTTCGGGCGACGATCCCGTCAAAGCGGTGCACACCCTTGCGCCTTACATCGTCCACACCCATGCCAAGGACGGCCGCATGGTCAAGTACCACGATCCCGAAATCATCTATGATTTCTTTGCGGACGGCGGCATCACCGACCTGCGCATGGAAGATTGCTTCACGGAGCTCCCGCTGGGCGAGGGCGGCGTCGATTGGGACAACTACCTCAAGGCGCTGCGCGAAATCGGCTACGACGGCTACCTGACCATCGAGCGCGAAGTCGGCGCGGATCCTGCCAAGGATATCGCCATGGCGGTGGATTTCCTGAAAGCGCGTATCTGACCGGAACAACAAAATAGCAGGAGAGCGGAGGATAGACTCTGCTCTCCTTTTTTGTGCCAATAACGAAGCCCTGCGAGAAATCGCAGGGCTTCGTTCGCTGAACAGGAGGATACGCCTTTATCTTTTCTATTTGGAAGTCAAGCCACCGGCGCGTACCCAATCCATCATTTCCTTGGGATCGGTCGGGATGTAATCGTATGCGTTCAGGTCGTCCAGCACGGGCTGCACCTGCGGCATCATTTCTGCGATCCATGCGCGCCATTCCGCTTCGATATTGTCGTAAGTGGAGTTGGCGATCAGGTCAATGGCCTTGGCCTTGGTCTGCGCGGTGAAGGTGCCGAGCTTGTCCTTGTTTGGGGTCGTGGTGTAGGTCTGCACATAGTCCAGAACCTTGATCTCATCCGCGATGGTCGCCTTGCTCCAATCCATGGCCGCTTTTACATCCTGCACGTCCTGCGGGTTCTTGGAGACGTTGGTGAAGTTGGCGGCGTTATCGTTAACGCTCAGGCGGGAGTAGTACTCACGGAAGTTGTAGGGATCTACATAAGTATCGCTGTCGTTCTTTTCCCAATTCAGGGTGATGGTGCCGTCGGAACCCACGGTGAAGTCCGTGCCTTCCAGGCCGTAGAGCGCCAGGTTCTTGCCTTCGGTCGTCAAGTTCCAATCCTGGGTGGCCAGGAAGCGCGCCTTCTGCGCATCGGTTGCGCGTTGAGAGAACGCGACGCAGGACCAGCAGCTCGCCACTGCGTGCTGATAGAAGTGACCATCCTGGCCGGGCTTACCGACCTTGGCGATGACGTAAACCTTGTCGCGGTCCAGCGTAGGATCAACCTTCATAACTTCGTCACGAACCGTGGAAACCCAGGACAGGGAGTTGTTCTGCCCTATCGCGCCCATCTGACCGGCGTAGTAGAGCTCGCGGTAGAGGGTTTCGCTGGAGTCAATGACGTTGTCGGGCCAGAGAAAAAGCCCAGAAACAAAAGGTTTTGACGATTGAAATCGGAAGGGCGCAATGGTATACTGAAAAAGGAAAGCAAAACCGAATAGGCTGGGGGTACGACGATGAATATCGAAGCATTCCGCAACAGAATTCTGAGCAAAGACGAGAGCAACGGGTACATCGAACGAGAGCGCGCCATCGAGGAATTTCTCGCAGGCGGAAGGGGGAGCCTGCCGCAGGCGCAAAAATATATCTGTGCGCTGGAAACCGTGCTGGGAACATTGTCCACGCCGGTTGAGGAAGGGGATTGGATCGTCGGACGGATGGCCGAAGGCCCGATTCCCTACGAGATGGAGCCGGTTCCGGCGGGCGGCAAGAGCCATGCGGGGAATCCTTTCAAGCCCACCGGGCGCAGTGCTGGGCACATGAGCCTGGACTATCGCCCTTTGCTGCAAAAAGGCCTGAAGGGCATTGCGGAGGATTTTTGCAGCCATGCCCATACGAAAGAACAGAAGGAATATGCGGCCTTGGTAGAGCGTGCGGCCGCGGCGATTGGGAAGTATGCTGAGCGGTATGCGCTGGCGGCAGAGGCGCACGGCGCGCGCCGTGCCGCGGAAGCCCTGCGCATCGTGCCGATGAATCCAGCACAGGATTTCTTCAGCGCGGTGCAGAGCGTGTGGCTGATGGAGATGATCCTTTCCTGCGTGACCGGCGGGCGAGACTTCGCCTTTTCACGTCTCGATCTTGCGCTGCTGCCGTTCTTTGAGGCAGCAGAGAGCGAGGATGCGCAGGAGATCTTGACGGCGTTTTTGCTGCATTGCAACAATATCGGCGGCATGGGCAGTGAGCTGCATGTGCATATGCCCGTTCCCTGCGCGGCAACCAATATCTACCTCATGCTCGGCGGCAGGGGCGCGGAGGAGGCGCTGGCGCTGGATCTGTGCTTTCTGCGTGCAGCGCTCAAGGTTCGACTGCCGCAGCCCGTGCTAGCGCTGAGACAATGCAAAGGCAGCGATTCCCGATGGAAGATTGCCTGCGCCCATGCTGCACAGGAGCTGAACGGACAGGTTTCACTCTATAACGACGATGCGCTGATCCCGAATCTGATTGCTTTGGGGATGCCGGAGGAAAAGGCGCTGCATTATACCATGTCCGGCTGCAACCGCGCGGAAACGATGGGACATCAGTCTTCCGATGCCTTCGACGATTGCGTTCGATGGTTTCTCAACGCCTTTTACGATGAAAAATGCCGTACGCCCGAGGATATGGTGCAGGCGCTTGGCAGGGAAGCGGAAAGGGCACTGGCAACGGCTGTGGGCAATCCGCGCGTGCCGCAGGAGAAGGAACTGCGGTTCAATCTGGAATCCCTACTGTTGAACGACTGCGCGGAAAAATGCTGCGATATCGAAAACGGCGGACTGGCGATGGAAACTTATGTCCACAATCTCTGCGGCATTGCCACGATTGCGGACAGCCTTGCGGCGGTGGAGCAGTTGGTGATGGAGGAAAAGCGCCTTTCGCTGGAGGAATTCCGCGAAATTGTGCGCCGGAATTATCAGGATCAGGAGCTTTTGCGTCTGCGCATCAAAAAACGCGCGCCGAAATACGGCAACGACGATGACCGGGCGGATGTTTGGGCGCGACGCGCCGGAGAAGTGCTGGCGGAAGCCGTTTGCCATCAAACGGGTGAACTCATCCATATTCCCAGCTTTTATTCGCTTTATTTCCATCAATTCCAAGGCGCGAAGCTGGGTGCTACGCCGGACGGCCGTTTGGCTGGGGAGGACGTGAGCGAAAACCAGTCGCCGGTCTACGGCTGCGACGTGAAGGGCGCGACGGCGCTGCTGTGCTCCGCCGCCAAACTGCCGCAAAACCGCTGCGGCGCAGGCGGGCTGAACCTGCGGCTTGCCAGAAAGCTGGCGGATGAACAGCTTGCCGCGCTGGTCAGCGCCTATTTTGCCATGGGCGGCGTCAACCTTGCGCCGAGCGTGCTGACGAAAGAAACGCTGCTGGCGGCGCGCGAGCACCCGGAGCAGTATCAGAATCTGGCGGTGCGCATCGTGGGCTATTCCGAGCTCTATCTCCGCTTGCCGGAACGAATGCAGATCGAAATCCTCAACCGGACGGAGTATGCACTATGAACGGCTATGTTTCCAACATCCAGCGTTTTTCGACGCAGGATGGGCCGGGTCTGCGCACGACGGTGTTCCTCAAGGGCTGCCCGCTTCGCTGCCCCTGGTGCCATAACCGCGAAACCTGGCTTCCTGCACCGAGTCTGCTTTACTATGCGAAGGAGTGTGTCCTTTGCGGCGCTTGTGCAGCGGCTTGCACGAAGGGTGTTCATGAATTTATAGGATCACGGCATTTGATGCGGCGCGAAAAATGCGCTGCCTGCGGAAAGTGCGCGCGGGAATGCCCGACCGGGGCGTTGGAACTGCGCGGAGAAACCTGCACGCCGGAAGAACTGCTCGATCTGGTGTGCCGCGACCGTCCCTTTTATGAGCAGAGCGGCGGGGGAGTGACTTTTTCGGGCGGGGAGCCGCTGATGCAGTTTGATTTTGTGAAGCAGTGCCTCCACCTGCTGCGGGATGGAGGTGTGCATATCTGTCTGGATACCAGCGGATGGGGCGGGCACGCAGCGGAGCTTGCACCTTTGGTGGATTTATTCCTGTGGGATATCAAACACACGGATGCGGAAAAACACCGCGCGCTGACCGGCGTGGAGCTTGCGCCCATTCTGCAAAGCCTTCGCAAGACTGATGAAAGGGGCGCAAAGATCCGCATTCGCTGCCCCATCATTCCGGAAGTTAACGCCACGGAGGAACACCTGCGTGCGATCGGAAAAATCGCTCAACCCCTCAAGCATCTCGAAGGGATCGACCTTGTGCCGTATCATCCTTTGGGAATGAGCAAATCCGCCGCGCTGGGCGTCGATGCGCCGGAATACCGGCTTTTGACGGCGGAAGAAAAAGCCTTCCTCCTGAGCGTTTTACAGGGCAGTGTCCAAGTGCCCGTTCAGTGGTTATAAAAAAACAGAGGGCCCTCCCAGCAGAAGCACAATTCTGCCGGAAGGGCTTTTTGCGATACAAGGGTCAGCGGAAAGTTGTAATCTTTTCCAGCTCCACGCGGCCGGAGTCCACCCGAATGCGGAGAACGGAACGGTCGGAAACACGAAGAGGGACGTTGGGCAGAGTGACCGAAACATTTTCTCCCGAGAGCCCCCATTCGCCCAGCTCGGTTTCGTCCTGTTCGATGCGCAGGCGAGCAGTGCGGCGGCAGGTGAGCGTCACGGCGATTGCTGCGCCGGCAGGAATGTCGAAAAGCGTGTAGCAGGCAAATTCCCCGGCCTCCAATCCGAGCGTAAAGCGCCGCCACAGGCAGTCGAAACCGAATTCCTTTTGCGCGTTCGGGTCGGCTTCAACGATCTCCATGCCGCTGTCTGTACGGTAGGAGAAGGGATTTTCTACCTTACGCCTGCAAAGATAGGAGACGCCTGCGCCGCCCAACTCATCAAAATCGGTTGCACGCATCACAGCGCCGGGACGGCGGAAGATGGCGTCGTGCAGCTGAACGTTTTCGTCGCAGTTTTCCAACAGCATATTGTCCAGATATTCGTCCAGCGCCTTCTGCGCCTCGGTACGATCGGGGAGTTTTCCGCCGCGCGAATAGTCCAGAATGGCATCCCAGCCTTCCGGCTTGCGGATGGAACAGGGGGAGTTCTGCGTGCACATTTTCTTCCATGGCCAGATGTTGTAGCCGATGCCCAATTCCGCTGCCAGAGGGTACATCGAGGTAAACCATTCCGACACATTCTCACCCGTTTCACCCAACCAGAGCGGTATATTCAGCTCCTTTGCAGCCTTCAGAAAAGGTTTATAGCAGTCGATGTCCGGCAAACAGGCGTAGCGATGGAAATGGATCAGCATCTTCTCATCAAACTTTTCGTTAAAGATTTCCGGGCTGGAGGACCAGTGGTGTCCCTCGATGGAGAAGAGGTGCTTCTGATCAACCTCGCGGATCTCTCGGATTGCCTCGCGGTAAAACCGGCGCAATTCGGGCAGCAGATAGGCGGTGTCCTCCTGCCCTTCGCGCATGGCCGGGCGCAGCGGCTCGTTGAGCAGATCGTAGCCGCCGACCACCCAGCGGTCGGCATAGCGCTCCGCCAGCTTTTTCCACAGCGCGATGCCCTTGCGGAAGCAGTCCTCGTCGGTGAATAACCTCGGAAAATCGTCTGTACTGTCGTCAATGTTGCTGCCCGTCTGTCCGCCCGGCGCGCCGTGCAGATCGATAAAGGCATAAAGGCCATAGGTTTCACACCAGGCAAGGCAGTGATCCAAAAGCTCAAAGCCTTCGTCCACCCAGTGCAGCCCCGGCTTTTCCTCCAGGAACAGCCGCGCGTTGATCGGGATGCGCACTGAGTTGTACCCAAGCTCCGCCATGCGGGCGATGTCCTCCTTGCGCACATAGCGGCTGCGGAATTCCTGCCAGAAATGCGCGGCATAGTCCTCGCCTGCGACTTCGGCTACAATGCGCTCAATGGTACGCGGGCGATCCATGCGCGGCCCTCCGGCCAGCCACATATATCCTTCCGGCAGCAGCCAGTTGCCAAGCCCCCATCCGGTCAGCAAAATGGGCTCTCCGCGGCCGTTGACCAGCTTTCCGTCTTGAACATCCAGAAAACCATAGACTTTGTTTCGCTTCATGGCTTTGATCATTTGCAGTGACCTCCCGATGAAAAGGGGGCCGCCGGAAGCGGCTTCCGGCGGCCGGAATGACGTTGTCAAGGATTAGTCGTAGTTGTATTCGGCACAGTAGGCTTTCCACTGGGCGGTATAGGCCTCGCGGCACTTTTCCAGGCCAGCTTCATCGACTTTTTGCAGGAACTCAGCCACAGCCGCATCCACGTCGTCCACAAAACCCGCCTCCAGAGGCGCGAGGTACTGGCGCATCACGTTGGAAACCGCCGTGCGCTCTGCCTGATATTCCGTATAGTCCTCCGAGAAGCCGCCGCCGATGTTGACGTTGGGGTATTTCAGCTTGGCGCCGATCTCTTCATAGCGGTCGAACATCTCATTGAGGATCAGGTCAGTGCCCTGAGGCAGCTTGTATTCATTTACGCGGAGGTTCCAGGAGTTCATAGCTTCATACTTGAAGTTTTCATTGAGGTTGACATAGAGACCGTTTTCATCCAGCTTATAATCCACATCCTTGCGGCCGCACTGCACCAGATGGTTCAGATCTTCGTTCATCATCAGTTCCTGAAGAACCAGCATGCAGCGCTCGGGATACTTGGTCCCGCGGACGATGGCGGTGCCGTTCTGGGTCGCGTGGCCGGGCCACATCGCGCCGGTCTTTTCGCCGTAGGTGACGTATTTGGTTTCCCAATCGGGATGCCCGGCGGCGAAGTCATTCATATTGGTGATGTGTTTGTTGGGATTCTGGCCGGACACGATGGCGGTGGTCAAGCCGTTTTTGTAAGAATCGGGGTCATTGCTATCGGAAAGCGCAGACTTGGACCAGTAGCCCGCATCCGCCCACTTCTTCATCAGCTTGCAGTCGTCGATGAAATCCTGAGTCTTCCAGTATTCCACGAGATGATCAGGATCGTCCGTATAGGACTTCAGTCCGTAGATCGACACGACGCTGGGATATTTGAAACCGAATACGCTGAAGGCGTCAAAGGCGCTATCCAGCCCGGTCGATTCTTCCGCGGTGACGCGCAGCACGGGCTGCTCCGGCATATTGTCCTTGATGCCCTGGAAATAGGCTTCCAGATTTTCCAGAGAATCCGGAACGGGGAGATCGAACTTGGCACGCAGATCTTCACGGTAGGAAACACCGGTGGGAACATATTCGGGCCAGAGCGCAGGCACAGCGTAAACCTCGCCGCCAACGCGGCACATGTTCAGCATGTCCTCACCGGCGCGGGCACGCAGTTGAGGTGCATAGTTGTTCAGCAGATCGTCCAGTTCGAGGAATGCGCCGGAATGCGCCAATGTCTGATAACTCAGCCAGCTGGCGATATAGACCATGTCGGAATTGCCGCTGGTCAGCTCGTTGGCATATTTCTGCTGGAAATCCGTCCAGGTAGAGAACTGGAAATCCAGCGTTGTGTTGTATTTTTCCTTCAGTACTTCGTTGACCGCGTCCTGAATGAGGTCTTTATCCTGCGGCGGATCGCCCATCAGGTAGAACACCAGCTGCACAGGCTCGGTAAGATCCACTGCGGGGGCTGCGGATTCTTCGGGTGCAGCTTCCTCAGACTCGGAGGGGGACGCGGCCGGAGAATCGGTCGCAGAGGGCTGTTCTTCGGGCTTGACTTCAACGGGCTTGCTGGCGCAGGCTGTCAGCGACAGTACCATGAGCGCAACGAGCAGCAGAGAGATGAGTTTCTTCACGATGATACCCTCCTTTTTATTTCAGCGTCAGCAGACGCCTGGATTCGGCTTGGGGTTTATCCCTTGACCGCGCCGATGGTGATGCCGGTGACGAAGTAGCGCTGTACGAAGGGATAGAAGATCAGCACCGGTCCTGTGGCGACCACCGCCATGGCCAGCTTCATCGTCTGGCCCGGCATGCTGTCCATGGGGACAGAGGACGCTTGGCTCATTGCTTTGAGTGCCTGGGAGGCGTTGAGCATGTTGTAGAGGTAGAATTGCAGTTCCCATGTGGATGAATCCGTGGAGAACATGGAGGAGCGATACCAGTCGTTCCAGTATCCCAGCGCCAGGAAAAGGCCGACCGTCGCAAGCCCAGGCCCCAACACGGGAAGCACGATGCGCGTGAGAACCGTGCCGTGCCCTGCGCCGTCGATCTTAGCGGATTCCACAATTGCATCGGGAACGGAGCTGGTGATGAACGTGCGCATCAAAATGACCAGAAACGGACTCATGATCGCCGGGAACCAGATGGCAAACGTCGTGCCCTTTAGCCCAAGAATATTTGTATACATCAAATACCATGCGACCAGTCCGCCGCCGAAGATCGAGGTAAAATAGATCAGGAAGGAGACGACGTTGCGGTATTTGAATTCCTTGCGGGAGATGACATAAGCGGTCAGCACGATTACGGCAAGCCCCGTCAGCGTTCCGACGGCCGTGTAGTAGATCGTAATTTTATAGGCCTGCAGGATGTCCTTGGGCGCTTTGAAGATCATGGAATAGGCGTCAAAGCTGATATCCCGCGGCAGGATGCTGTATCCTTCGCGAAGGATCGTCTCGTTGCTGGTGATGGAGCCCGAAACGATCAAGACGAAGGGGAGCACGCACAGAAGGGAAGTGATGGTCAGCAGAATATATTTGATCACATCAAATGCAATCATCACGCTGTCTTTGCGGATGCGGTTGTGTTTTTTGTCAGCCATGTTTCTGCCTCCTTCTGCGCTTAGAACAGTGCATATTCCGCATTGCTGCGTTTGATAAACCAGTTGGTCAGAATCACGATCACCAGACCGAAAACAGACTGGTAAAGACCGGCAGCGGCAGAAAGCCCCATGCTCAGCGGCTGCGTGGTGGTCACGCGGTAGACGTAAGTGTCCAGAATATCCGTCACGTCATACAGCACGCCGTTGTTGCCGACAGTCTGATAGAACAACTCGAACTGCCCCTTCATGATGCCGCCCAGCGCGTAGAGCAGCAGGATGATGAAGGTGGGCTTGAGCAGCGGCACGGTGATGTACCAGATCTGCTGGAAGATGTTCGCTCCGTCCACCTTCGCCGCATCGTAATATTCGTCCGAAATGCCCATGATGGTCGCCAGATAAACCACCATGCCGTAGCCAAGATTTTTCCAGAGATAGAAAACAAGGATGAAGCCCGGCCAGTATTTGGGCGAGTTGTAAAAGTCGATGCGGTTCAGCCCGGAGTTGACCAGCATGGAGTTGATCAGGCCGTACTCATATTCGAATACGTTGTAGACAATGACCTTCAGGATGACGAAGGAAACAAAATACGGCATGAAGATCAGCGTTTGAGAGGTCTTCTTGAACCACTTTGACGCGACATGCGAGACCAATATGGCGAAGAAGATTTGCAGGATGTTGCCGATGCTGATGAAGGCGACATTGTAGGCGACCGTATTGAAGGTCAGCTTGCCCAGGTTGGATTTTGCCAGGAACTCGAAGTTTTTGAATCCGATGAATGGGGAGGCGAAGAGCCCGTCACGGAAATTGAACTGTGTGAAAGCGAAGTAAACGCCTGTCATGGGGAGATAGTTGTTGATGATAAAATAAACAAAGCAGGGGATCAGAAAGAGGAAAAGAAGCCAGTTCTTCTTGAACTCCTTGCAAAAGCCGTGCTCACGATAGAGAACTCGCTCACGACGCTCCAGCGTTTTGCTCAGGAAATAAGCGGCGGCGGAGAGAAGAAGTACGACATAAACGATCGGAGAGCAGGCGTATCCGCGAACCCCTGCGTCTGTGTTGGCATACATCACAAAGCCAATGGTCGCCAAGGAATTGAAAAAAGAGAATAACATTGACACCTGACAGTTGGAGTACAACTTCAGGTGTCCCTTCTCCTCAATGGGACGGATGAAAACGCGAATTAGGAAGGCAATGTGAAAGAGTGCGCCTGCCACAGCGGAAATCAATAGCAGCATCGAAGGGAAACCCAATGTACCGCGACCGCTCTCTCGGACGAACGAAAGAAAGTTATACAGCGTATAACCACCGTAGATCTTGGAGTAATCCGTCACGCCGATGCTGCGGAATAGTGCGCCCGGCGCGGAAAGGATGATCCAAGGGAAAAACGGCAAGCTGAGCAGCAACAGCAGCAGCGAAAGCGCAAAGAGCACCACGATGCCCGCTGTTCTTCCAGCTACCGGTTTATCCAGAAAGGACGCACGGTTGGAGACCTTCGTTGGGGTTTGCACTGAACTCATGGCGATTCCTCCGTTTCAGGCGATTCTGGGTTATGAAATTTGTCGCAGCGCTTCTCAAAAGCGCAATCTTTGTTTACTTCAAGTTAAACACTTTTACAATAAAATGTCAACATAAACTTTTTTGATATAGAAATATAATGAAGTACAAGCCATAAAACTTATGTTAATATTATAATTGTTGATAAAACTGAAAAGAAAATGACGAAATTCTGATAAACGGAAGGATTTGCAGAAAAGACGGAGAATAAGAATATTATTATGCATTTGATCCAATCTTCTGCAACAGTGCGCGCCTCACGCACAGCCGTGGCTTCCGTTTCAAGAAGAGCTGTTTTCTTCTCGAAAAGAAGGCCTGCGCCGCCGCGCTTACGGTTTGTCGTTTTTTGCCGGAAAATAGATATATAACTATAAAAAGAATGAAAGAGGAAGAATGGTAGAAGAGAAGGCGACCTTTATATGAGAAAACACTGCTTTTCATGACGCTTCCGTTGCGCATGAAAAGAGCGAAAAAACTGTGAAAATCCGAACTTTCACCAAAAATCTGAAATTAACGTAAAAGAAATTGACAAAGCGGGATTTTGTGTTATACTTTCCCATGATCTCAATTGGGACAGTGTTCCAAAGCAGGATTGAACGACCGCCGGCGCTCCTGCCGGCTAAGGCCATACGGACAGCCGGGTCGAATGCCGAAGACCGCCTTTTGCGGCGGTTGGCAACTTCTGTTGCCTTATTGGTTGAGTTAAAAGCTCAGTTTTATAAGTTGGTTACTTTATAACCGTGTGCCTCGGGCATGAACTTGTGAAATGATCAATAAGAGTAGTAAAAGTAATCTTTGCTATATAGACTCTGATCTAATTGTGATTCGATGGATCCCCATGGGCTGTGCTGCCGGAGAGATCGGGCGGGGCAGTCTGGATAGGCAGCGCGGGGAAGATTTTTCGCGCGTCTGCGTACCTGCCTGAATGGGAAATATCGTCATGCAGTTTTCAAGTGACATGCCAATGATCGGCGTGTCACTTTTTTATTGCCTGAAGAGCCGAAAAAGGCTGTTTGCGGGTAAGCAGGGGGAGGAAGCATATGAACAAGATCATTGAGCTGAAAAACATCTCCAAGTCCTTTGATGGAGAGACGGTGCTGGACGGCATCAGCCTCGATATTCACGACAACGAATTCATCACCCTGTTGGGCCCCTCCGGCTGCGGCAAAACGACGACGCTGCGCATCATCGGCGGCTTTGAAACTCCGGATCAGGGCGACGTGATCTTTATGGGGGAAAAAATCAACAACGTTCCGCCGCACAAGCGCCATGTCAATACCGTCTTTCAGAGATACGCGCTCTTTCCGCACTTAAATGTGTTTGAAAACGTGGCCTTTCCGCTGCGTGAGCGCAAGGTTCCCCGCAAGGAGATCAAGGAAAAAGTCGACCGCATGCTCAAAATGGTCATGCTCTCCGGCTTTGCAGAGCGCCGCGTGACCAGCCTTTCCGGAGGTCAGCAGCAGCGCGTCGCCATCGCCCGCGCACTGGTCAATGAGCCGAAGGTGCTGCTGCTGGACGAGCCGCTGGGCGCACTCGACCTCAAGCTGCGCAAGGATATGCAGCAGGAGCTGAAAAAAATCCAGAAAAATACGGGAATCACCTTTATCTTCGTCACGCATGATCAGGAAGAAGCCCTGAGTATGTCCGACACCATCGTGGTCATGAGCCACGGCAAAATTCAGCAGATCGGCACGCCTACGGATATTTACAACGAGCCGGTCAACGCCTTTGTCGCAGATTTCATCGGCGAGAGCAACATCGTGGACGGCATCATGCTGGAGGACTACAAGGTTTCCTTCGGCGGACAGGTATTTGAATGTTTGGACAAGGGCTTTGCGCCCAAGGAGCCGGTGGACGTTGTGATCCGCCCCGAGGACGTTGATATTGTTGCTCCCGAAAACGGCGCGCTGCGCGGCACGGTGACTTCCGTGACCTTTATGGGCGTGCATAATGAGGCCATTGTGGACATCCACGGCTTTAAGTGGATGATCCAGACCACCGATCCCGTGCACGAGGGCAGCTTCATCGGCATCACGCTGGAGCCGGACGCGATCCACATCATGAAGAAGTCCGAATATTCCGGTATGTTCGGCGATTATTCTTCTTTCTCCAACGAACTGGATGAGCTTTCCAATCCGGAAAGCGAGGAGGAAGAATGAAAAAATCTGAAAAAACCGGCTTGAGCGCCTATCGGGCCGTGCTGGCGCCGTACTCGATCTGGTCGCTGCTGTTTGTGATTGTGCCGCTGGCCTTTGTCGCGTATTATGCCTTTACGGATAACAATTTTCAGTTTACCACAGAGCACATTACGCGCTTTTTTACCGCCACCAGCAGCCTTGTGCAGGACGATGGTTCCAGCCGCGAGGTGCATACCTATCTGCTGATCTTCTGGCGCTCGCTGAAGCTGGCGCTGATCTCCACGGCGATCTGCCTGCTGATGGGCTATCCCATCGCTTACATCATGGCGCGCGCCAAGGAAAAAACGCAGAAAACCATGATGACGCTCATCATGATCCCCATGTGGATGAACTTTTTGATCCGAACCTATGCGTGGATGACGATTTTGCAGGATACCGGCATCATCAACGGCGTTCTGGGTGCGATCGGCATTGAGCCCATCCATGTCATCGGTACCGAGACTGCGGTCATCATCGGTATGGTCTACGATTATTTCCCCTATATGGTGCTGCCGATCTATTCGATCCTTGTGAAAATGGACGACAAGCTCATCGAGGCCGCGCGCGATCTGGGCGCGGGGCCGCTGCGCTCGTTTCTGTCGGTCGTGCTGCCCGAGACGCTGCCGGGGGTCATGTCCGGCCTGGTGATGACCTTCGTGCCCTCGACGGGAATGTTCTTCATATCCGATCTGCTGGGCGGCGGCACGAATATGCTGCTGGGCAATCTCATCAACAATCAGCTGACCGTCTCGCGGGACTGGCCCTTCGGTGCGGCGCTGTCCATCCTCATGGTGGGCATGACGTTCTGCGTGATGAGTCTGTGCCGCCGCGTGGGCGGCACGGACGGCACGGAGGTGTTTTGAGGCGATGCGCGCAAACAATCGCGGGGGACGCGCCGGACGGGCCGTCTCCGATCTGTGGCTGATCCTCGTGCTGGCCTTCCTCTATTTGCCCATCGTAATGGTGGTGGCGTTTTCGTTCAATCAATCGAAAAACGGCGTCTTGTGGACGGGCTTTA
>ERZ827168.2936-NODE-2936-length-18480-cov-31.170909_pt1 | contig 18480 bp, 19 predicted proteins | sample MGYA00519868_ERZ827168 | MGnify/ENA primary metagenome ERZ827168 (study PRJEB31778, sample SAMEA3449271) | human gut metagenome | biome: human gut; feature: human-associated habitat; material: faeces | place: United Kingdom | collected 2010/2012 ...
ACGGCATCAACCCGGTGGTGCACAGCCTTATTATTGACGGTATCTTCGCCGGTGTGGGCAGCGTGCTGTCATTCCTGCCCATTATCGTGACGCTGTTTTTCTTCCTGTCCATTCTGGAGGACACCGGCTACATGGCCCGGGTGGCCTTTGTCATGGACAAGCTGCTGCGGAAGATCGGTCTGTCCGGACGGAGCATCGTGCCGCTGCTGATCGGCTTCGGCTGCTCGGTGCCGGCTATCATGGCTACCCGCACGGTGTCCTCGGACCGGGATCGGAAGATGACCATTCTGCTGACGCCCTATATGAGCTGCTCGGCCAAGATCCCCATCTATGGCTTTTTTACCGCCGCGTTCTTCACCGACCACAAGGCGCTGGTGATGATCTCCCTGTATGTGCTTGGTATCGTGGTGGGTATTCTGGCAGCGCTGGTGATGAAGGGGACCGCCTTCAGGGGCAAGCCTGTGCCCTTTGTCATGGAGCTGCCCAACTACCGTATGCCCTCCGCTAAAAGCGTGGGGCTGCTGCTGTGGGAGAAGGCCAAGGACTTTTTGCAGCGGGCCTTTACCGTGATCTTTCTGGCCACGGTGGTCATCTGGTTCCTACAGAGCTTTGACACGCGGCTCAATGTGGTCACGGACAGCGCGGACAGCCTGCTGGCGCTGATCGGCCAATGGCTGGCGGTGCTGTTCAGGCCGCTGGGCTTTGGTGACTGGCGCTGTGCCACGGCGCTGATCTCCGGCTTTATCGCCAAGGAGTCGGTGGTCAGCACGCTGCAGGTGCTGCTGGGAAACGCGGCCATCACGTCCCTGTTCACCACGCGCAGCGCCATCAGCTTTCTGGTGTTCACGCTGCTGTATACCCCTTGTATAGCGGCGGTGGCCACCATACGGCGTGAACTGGGATCCCGCATCAAAACGGTGGGCGTGGTGCTGCTGCAATGCGTAGTGGCGTGGCTGGCGGCGTACATCGCTTACGCTGCGGGAGGGCTGCTGCTGTGAGCTGGATGGACTGGGTGCTGCTGGCACTGGTGGCGCTGTGCGGTGTGCTGGCCCTGCGTAGTGCGCGGCGGGCGCGGAAAAACGGCGGATGCGCCGGCTGTTCTGGCTGCGGCGGGAGCTGCGGCGGCTGTACCGGAAAAAGAAAATAAAAAAACAAGGCCCGCGGGGGCCTTGTTTTTTTACAGCAGGAGACCATATTTGGCGCACAGGGGCAGGAGCGTGTCCTCCGGCAGGGCGCCGTCGTACAGGGCGCGGCCCTGATAGGCCCGGAGGGCGGCTTCCAGCAGCTGGGTGTCGTCGCAGACGAAGCACACCGGCTTGGTGAGCATATACTGGTAGTCCGCCAGGGCCTGTACATCGTCCCAGGAGGCGATACGCAGGGCCAGGACCGTCTCACCACTGTCCAGCGCGGCGGTGAGCGTCTCCTCCGCATCGCCGGTCAGGTCGACGACGGTGTGCCAGAAGACATCGACAGGCAGGGGGAAGGGCAGCTTCTCCGTGGCGGCGGGCAGCTCGTTCGTGTGCTGCGGCGCCGGCGGCGTGATGACCGCGCCGCCCAGTGCCCGGGCCAGGGCTGCGATATGCGCGGCGGTGGTGCCGCAGCAGCCGCCGAACACGGCCACGCCGGCGGCCAGAAATTCCGGCACCAGGGCGGTGAATTCCTCGCCGGTGCAGCGGTAGACCGTCTCGCCATTCTCGATGATGGGCATACCGGCATTGGGCTTGGCGATCAGGGGGACCCGGGCATATTCCCGCAGGCGCTTCAGCTGGAGAAGCATCTGCTCCGGGCCGGCGGAGCAGTTCAGACCAAAGGCGTCGATGCCCATGCCCTGCAGGACCACCAGCGCCGCGGTGATGTCGGTGCCGGAGACGCTGCGGCCGTTTTCGTCACAGGTGAAGGTGACGAAGATAGGCTTGTCGCTGACGCTGCGGACGGCCAGTACCGCCGCACGGGCGTCGGAGAGGGTCATCATGGTCTCGATGACGAACAGGTCCACGCCGGCGCGTTCCAGACCGGCGGCCTGCTCGGTGTAGATGTCTACCAGCTCCTCGAAGGACACGTCGCCCAGCGGGGCCAGGAACGCGCCGGTGGGGGACATATCGCCTGCCCGCAGGGCCTTGCCCTGCACCGCCTGGGCGGACAGTTCCGCCAGACGGCGGTTGTAGTCGGCGGTGCAGTTGAACAGGCCGGACTCCTCCAGCTTGCGGCGGTTGGCACCGAAGGTGGGGGTGTAGACCACCTGGCTGCCGGCGGCCACATAGCCGCGCTGGATGTCGATGATGGCGTCCGGATGGTCCAGTGTCCACTGCTCGGCGCAGACGTCGCTTGTATAGCCGCGCTTTTGCAGCTCGGTGCCGGTGGCACCGTCCAGAATCAGAGGGAAACGAAGCTCCATAGGTGTTACCTCCATTGCATGGATCTTAGGGGAATGTTTTTGGCAAAGGCGTCGGCGAAGTCGGGACGCCCGGAGAGCTCGAGATAGGTGAGACGGTTGACGATGCCGTCTGCGGCGGACATATCACCCCGCAGGGCCAGCTGTGCCGCGCCGGAGAGGGCGGCGTTGCCTACGCTGTGGAGCTTGGCGGCGGGGAGACGGGGGAGCATACCGATGGCCGCGGCGCTGGCGGGGTCAAGGTACATCCCGAAGCCGCCGGATAGGTACAGACCGTCCAGCGCGGAAAGGGTCAGCCCCTGCTGCGCCAGCAGTATCTGCACACCGGCGGCCACCGCTGCCTTGGCCAGCTGCAGCGCCCGGACATCAGCGGCGGTGAGATACACCCGGTCGGTCAAGTGGAAGACGCCGCAGCCGTTTTCGTCACGGGTCAAATAGCGGCGGAACGCCTCAGGCGCGTCTTCCGGCGGTAGGAGACGGCCGCCTTCGTCAATGACGCCTAGGCGCAGCAGGAGGGCCGTCAGGTCGATGAGACCAGAGCCGCAGAGACCGACTGCCTCGCCGCCGCCGATGACGTTCATCTTGAAGGCGCCGCTGTACCGGACGCGGCTGACCGCACCGTCCACGCCCAGCATACCGCAGGCGATGCCCGCGCCCTCGAAGGCGGGGCCGGCGGCCACGGCGCAGCAGGTGAAGCCATCCATGCCGCCCAGGGCCATCTCGCCGTTGGTGCCGATGTCCAGAAACAGGAAATGGCCCGCGCGTCGGGCAAGGCCGGAGGCCAGCAGGCCGGCGGTGATATCGCCGCCCACGAAGCCCGCCGCGCAGGGGACGCAGTACAGCGGCGCGTCCAGCAGCGTGAGGCCGGAGCTCTGACGGAAGAAGGTCTCCGGGCAGAAGGGGGCGACGGCCAGCGGGCGGACGGATACACCGGCGAGCAGGCTCTGCATGACGGTGTTGCCGGCGGTCACGGTGCGCTTCAGCTCGGCGGGCTGCCGCCCGGCCTGGGAGAGTGCCCGGGTGAGCAGGGCCTTCAGCTGCTGGCGGAGTAGGGAGGACAGGCGGGTGAGCCCGTCCTGGTGGTCGATGGTATACTGGATGCGTGTGATGACATCCGCGCCGTAGGGGGCCAGAGCCGTCCAGTCGGCGCAGGTGGCCAGGGCGTGGCCGGTGGCCAGGTCGTACAGCCGCAGCGCCGTGGTGGTGGTGCCCAGGTCGATGGCGGCGGCGCAGCCTGTCTCGCCGGTGGGGACGGCGGGGGGATCCAGCGTCTCGGTGAGGATGCGCCCGCCGGCGGCGGGAGGGAGGACGATCTCGTCGCCGTCCTCCGGCACCACACGGCAGGCCAGACGCGGCACGCCGTTGACACTGACGCGGCATTTGCCGCAGCGGCCGTGGCCGCCGCAGGCGGCGGGCAGGGTACAGCCGGCGCGGCGCAGCAGAGCCAGCAGGGTATCGGTATCATTGCAGGGGAGGCGAAAAACATCTCCGCCGCGGGTCACGCGGATACTTGACACGGGCAACACCCCTTTTTATAATAATTCCACTACTACTTTTATCAGCCCGGGGCGGCTTTGTCAAGAGGATTTGCCATGAGAACAAAACTGATGACGCTGGCGGCGGAAAACGGGTTCTCCCACGCCGCGCCGGTGGACATGAACGCGCTGACGCCCCGGCGGGAGGTGCGGGAGATGTGCCGGGCGGACCGGTGCGGACAGTGGAACGCCAACTGGGCCTGCCCGCCCGGCTGCGGGACGCTGGAGGATGCCGCGGCGGCCATGGGGCGCTTCGATGCCGGGGTGCTGGTGCAGACCACCGGTACACTGACGGACGACTTCGACTACGAGGGGATGGAGGCGATCCAACGGCGGCACAAGCGGGCCTTTGCGGACTTTGCGCGGCAGGCGCGGCTGCTGCTGCCGGACTGCCTGCCCCTGTCAGCGGGGGCGTGCACCGTGTGCCGCCGGTGCACCTGCCCGGACCGGCCCTGCCGGTTCCCGGACAAGCGGATGTCCTCCATGGAGGCCTATGGCCTGCTGGTGGGGGACGTGTGTCTGCGGTCCGGGCTGTCGTATAACTACGGACCGCGAACCATGACGTATACATCGTGCCTACTCTATACCGAAGAGGTGAAATGATATGATGACACCCAAGGAGAACTTTCTGGAGCTGCTGAAGCCCAACGGACAGCCGGATCGCCAGCTGTGCCAGTACGAGGCGCTGCATATGTGCCTGAACGATCCCATCAACACCTATCTGCGGGGCAACCGGAAGCGGGGGACCGTCAGCAAAGACCGCTGGGGCACCACCATCAGCTTTCCCGCCGACGCGCCGGGGCCTATGCCCGTTACCACGGACGGCCTGGCGGTGTGTCCGGACGTTACCCGCTGGCGGGAGACGGTGCACGCGCCGGATATCGCCGCCTGCACGGAGGGCTGGGAGGCGTGCCGCGCCGCGGCACGGGCGGCCTGCGGGGAGGAGAAGCTGCTGGCGGGCTTTATGGGTACCGGTATCTTCGAGCAGTGCCACTTCCTGATGGGCTTTGAGGACACGCTGACGAACCTGTATGAGCACCCACAGGAGATGCACGCGCTCATTGACTACATCACCACGTATCGGCTGCTGTACGTGAAGCTGCTCATCGACAATTTACGGCCGGACGTGATCTTTTCTCACGACGACTGGGGCACCAAGGACGCTTTGTTCATGAAGCCGGAGATGTGGCGGGAATTCTTCAAGGAGCCGTACCGGCGGTTTTACGGCTACATCCGGTCCCGGGGCGTGATCGCCATCCACCACGCGGACTCCTATTTGGTCCCGATCGTGGAGGACATGGCGGAGATCGGCATTCAGGTGTGGCAGGGCGTACTGCCGGAGAACGATATACCGGCCCTCCAGCAGAAGCTGCACGGGCGGCTGGTGCTGATGGGAGGTGTGGGCGCCGCCATCGACCGGGCGGATGCCGCGCCGGAGGAGATCTACGGCTATGCCATGGATACCCTGCGGCGGTGCTGCCCGGGTGGGCACTATATCCCCTCCATCACCTATGGCCTGCCGGGGGCGGTGTATCCCCATGTGGACGAGTACATCGACCGGGCCATAGCGGACTACAACCGGGCGCTGCACGTGCCGCGGTTCGATCTGCCGTCGGTGCCACGCCGGGTGCGGGCTGTCGCCGTGCGGCAGGCGGCGGGCGCCGCTGTCGAGAACGGCGACGTACTGGCCCGCCTGGCCGCAGCGCTGGAAAAGGGACAGCAGAAAAAGGTGCTGGCGCTGTGCCGGGAGGCGCTGGAGCAGGGTCGGACGCCGCAGGAGATCCTGTCCGGCGGGCTGATCCGCGGCATGAACGATCTGGGTGAGGCCTTCTCCGCCAATCGGGCCTTCGTGCCGGAGATGCTGATGGCCGCCCGGTGCATGACGGCGGCGCTGGGGGAGCTGAAGCCGCTGATGACCGACGGAAATGCCAAGACGGTGGGCCGCGCCTGCATCGGCACCGTCCGGGGCGATATGCACGACATCGGCAAGAACCTGGTGAAGATCATGCTGGAGGGCAGCGGCGTAGAGGTCATTGACCTGGGCGTGGATGTGACGCCGGAGCAGTTCGTGGAGACGGCGAAGCGGCAGCGCTGCGGCGTGATCGCCTGCTCATCCCTGCTGACCACCACCATGGGCGAGATGCGCCGGGTGGTGACGCTGGCCCGGGAGGCAGGTATCCGGGACCAGGTGAAGATATTTGTGGGCGGCGCGCCCATCAGCCAGAGCTTCTGCGATGAGATCGGCGCGGACGTATACACCGAGGACGCGGCGGCAGCCGCACGGGCGGCGGTATCGGCGCTGAAGGGATAAATCGGCAGTCATAAAAAGCGACAGACCCGCAGGCAATGCCTGCGGGTCTGCCGCTTTGTTGGTCGTAGTTGGGGAGAAAATAATATGGTACGGAACAGATATGTGCGGTAGGGGGGAGATCACATGGCTATGATGGACAGCTTCCTACATACGGTCCGGTTGACTGCCTGCTTTCAATAAACACAGTTGACTTGCGCCCTCTATGTCAAAACGCGCGACGCTGCATCAGCATCCGCACCAGCGTGACAACGGCGAGGACAGCGATGACAGCCGCCGACGCGATGCTCACGAAGGAGAGCAGCGCACCGTGGGCGGGCGGCATCAGGAATGCGGCCACAGCGGAGGCGAGGCACAGGATGACCAGAGAGGTGATGAGCTTCGTTCTATCCATAGTAGTTGTTCTCCTTTCATGGTGTGGGAATGTTCGTTTCCTTCTGTGCTTACAGCATACCATATATAGTGGTACGTATCTTTACAGAAAAGCTACGAACCGGTGGAAAGACGGATACAAAATGGTTACAAAGTGGTCGGAACGGTGACAATGGGTGTAGACTTTCCGGCCGGTTTCTGCTATAATGCAGGAAAGCTGTCATTTTATCTCTCGGAGGCGCTGCTGTTGCAATATTTGACAAATCTTTGGAACGCGCTGGACTTCGGCTCGCTGGAGAGCATACTGCTCCGCGTGGCGTCCGTGTTCCTGTGCCTGACCATACACGAGACGTGCCATGGCCTGGCGGCCTATGCGCTGGGCGACCCTACGGCCAAGCGGGCGCACCGGCTGAGTCTGAACCCCCTGCGGCACATCGACTGGCTGGGCCTTATCATGATGGTGGCGGCTGGCTTTGGCTGGGCCAAGCCGGTGCCGGTGGACCCCAGCTATTTCAAGAAGCCCAAGCAGGGCATGGCGCTGACGGCGCTGGCCGGGCCGGTATCCAACTTCCTGCTGGCGCTTTTGCTGCTGCTGATCGCCCGGGGCGAGTTCCTGCGGGCGGTGACCACGGGGAGCTTCAGCGGTACATGGTTTTCCTTCCTGGTGGATACGGCATCGCTGTCGGTGGGCCTGGGGCTGTTCAACCTGGTGCCTATCCCACCGCTGGATGGCTCAAAGGTGCTGGCGGTGCTGCTGCCGGACCGGGCGTACAACTGGCTCATGCGCTATGAACGCTTCGGTATGCTGGTGCTGTTGGTGGTCATCTCCGTGGGCATCGGCAGCAACGCGCTGGACAGCGCCATACGCTGGACATTTACCCTGCTGTGCAGGCTGGTCGGTTTTGAGGTGTAGATTTGGACGATCCGATTTTTAAGCTGGAAAAGGTGGTACAGACGCGGGGCGACGAGCCGCTGGAGGACTTCGAGGGGCCGCTGGATCTGATACTGTACCTGCTGGGAAAAAATAAGATAGAGATACAGGATATCCCCATCGCACTGATACTGGAGCAGTACCAGGATTATCTGGAAAAGCGCAAGCGGATGGATCTGGAGGTGGCCAGCGAGTTCATTACCATGGCCGCCCAGCTGATGTTCATCAAGACCCGTATGCTGCTGAACCTGGAGGACGAGGAAGCCCAGAGTGAGATGGATGCCCTCATCAAGTCGCTGGAGGAGCGCAAGCGGGGCGAGGCCTATGCCCGGGTGCGTATGTTGTCGGAACGGCTGGCACCCCTGAGCGAGTTCGGACGGAACATTCTGACCCGGCCGCCGGAGCCTATGGAGCGCGGAAAGATCTATGAGTACGATCAGGAGCCGGTGGATCTGGTGCTGACCATGCAGGAGGTCACGGACCGGCAGGGCGCGCCGGAGGCACCGCCCATCCGGGCCTTTGACGAGATCGTGAAGCGGGAGCCGTATCCTGTGGAGACAAAGGCGAAGGAGATCCTGCGGCGGCTGCGGGGTGTGGGCATTACGCGCTTTTTGCTGCTGTTCCGCGGCAGCAAGACACGCAGTGAGCTGGTGGCCACGTTCATGGCGGTCTTGGAGCTGTGCCGGAACAATCTGATCAAGCTGGCCGGCGCGGCCAGCGACTGCACCGTCACCGCAGAGGGCGACGCGCCCGAAGAACTGATGTAAGGGGAGACCTATGGATACACTGGAAATGAAGGATATCGAGGCCGCCGTAGAGGGCATACTGTTTGCCTCCGGTGAGCCTGTGGCGGTGGATCGCATCTGCGTGGCGCTGAACATGGACCGCCCCACGGTGGAGCTGGTACTGCAGCATTTGCAGGACTATTACAGCTATGAGCGACGGGGCGTGCGGCTGCTGCGGATGGAGGACAGCTGGCAGCTGTGCTCCGCGCCGGAGTACGGCGACCAGATCCGCAAGGCGTTTGAGATTCGTAAGCCCGCCAAGCTCAGCCAGCCGGCGCTGGAGGTGCTGACCATCATCGCGTACTATCAGCCCACCACCCGGGCCTATGTGGACCAGATACGGGGCGTGGACAGCTCGTACACGGTGGGCCTGCTGCTGGATCGCCATTTGATCGAGGAGTGCGGACGGCTGCAGGTGCCGGGGCGGCCGCGGCTGTACCGGACGACACAGGCATTTTTGCGGGCGTTTCATCTGAATTCGCTGGAAGAGCTGCCCCAGCTGCCGGGAATGGAGGCCGACGGACAGCTGCGGCTGGACGACGATACGGTACCGGCGGACGGGGAGAACGGCGCGGAGGCGCTGTAAGCATACGGGAGAGATAACGCGGGAGGAGGGAGCACGATGACGGCGGTGTACATCATACTGGGCATTCTGCTGTTTTTCTTCCTGCTGTCACTGCTGCGTATCGGCGTGCGGGCAGACTTCGCGGGCGACCTTGCGGACACAAGAGTCACGGTGATCGCGGGGCCGGCGCGGATACAGATGCTTCCCAAACCGGATAAACCGGAGAAGCCCAAAAAGCCCAAGAAAGAAAAGAAGAAAAAGACACCGCAGGAGGAGAGCACCAAGGGGAAGGAAAAGAAAAAGCCGTCTCTGTCGGCGCAGGATATCAAGACGCTTCTGCCGGCGGTGTGGGCGTCCCTGAAGGGCGGACTGCGAAAGACGCGGCAGCGGCTGCTGATCGACCCGCTGGAGCTGTCGGCGGTGCTGCCGGGGGCGATGGACCCGGCGGGGGCGGCGGAGCTGTACGGCTATATCAACGCCGGAATGTGGACGGTAATGCCGCAGCTGGAGCAGTTGACGCGGATACCGGACCCCGGCCTCCACGTGGAGGTGGACTTTGACAGCGAGCAGCTGCGGCTCACGGGCCGGCTGGGCGTGAGTTTGCAGATACGGGACCTGTTCGCCATCGGCTGGGCTTTCGCCAAGCCGGTGATACGGTGGCTCCTGGCCATGCGGAAGCGGCAGAGCGCCGCGGAGAAGGCGAAGGCGGCGGCGCAGAGCGCCGCGAAGCAGCGCGAAACAGTACACACAGCGCCGGGCGGCGCGGGACATACGACCACATCAACTTCGACAAAGGAGAGCTGACAATGGAAATGACCGAGAAGAAAAATGACCTAAAGAGCATGATGGTGGAGTCTATGGAGAAGGTCAAGGAGATGGTGGACGCCAACAATATCGTGGGCGAACCTATCACCACGCCGGACGGCGTGACGCTGATCCCCATCTCCCGGCTGAGCTACGGCTTCGGCTGCGGCGGCGGTGACTACGGCAAGAACAAGGAAAATTCCGGCGCCGGCTGCGGTGCGGGCGTGCGGGTGGAGCCCATGGCCTTCCTGGTGGTCAAGGGCGGCGTGACCCGTATGCTGCCGGTGGGTGCGCCGGCCATCACCACCGTGGACCGGGTCATCGAGATGGTGCCGGAGCTGCTGGATCGGGTCGAGGGCTTCGTGGATAAGAAGCGGAACAAGGATTTCTGATACCAGACAAGAAGACAAGCAGCGCGGGAATAGACTGAGAGCATCCTGTGATGAGGGGGGCTTTCTGTGACCCGAGGGATCTTGGCGGCGCTGTGCGCCGCACTGGCCGTGCTGACGTGCATACCCGCTGTGGCGGAGGCTGTGGAGGTCTCCGCCACGGCTTGCGTCCTGATGGACGCGGACACGGGGCAGGTGCTGTATGAAAAGAACGGGGACAAACGGATGCTCATCGCCAGCACCACCAAGCTGATGACGGCGCTGGTGGCTCTGGAGCTGGGGGAGCCGTCGCAGGTCATCACCGTAACTGCCGCCCACATGGCGGAGGGGTCCTCCATGTACCTGCGGCCGGGGGAGAGGCTGACGCTGGAGGAGCTGCTGTACGGGCTGCTGCTGTGTTCGGGCAACGACGCGGCGCTGGCGCTGACGGAATGTGCCGGGGGTGTGGCGCCCTTTGTGGAACGGATGAACGAAAAGGCCGCCGCTTTGGGCATGAGGAACAGCCATTTTGCCAACCCCAACGGACTGGACGACGAGGCGCACTATTCCACCGCCTATGACATGGCGCTGCTGGGGTGCGCGGCGGTGAATGAGCCGACGCTGCGGCGGATGGCCTCCACACGGACGGCGGTCATCGGCGGACGGACGCTGACCAACCACAACAAGCTGCTGAGCCGCCTGGACGGGTGCGTGGGGCTGAAGACCGGGTACACGAAGGCGGCAGGGCGGACGCTGGTGTCCTGCGCGGAGCAGGCGGGACATCGGCTGGTGGCGGTAACGCTGCGGGACGGGGACGATTGGAACGACCACGAGGCACTGTACCGCTGGGGGTTCCTGCTGACAGGCATACAGGAGACGCTGGAGACGCGCCTGCTCGGCGCGCTGGAAAACGGGAGAGAGGTATCGCCATGACCGAGCGCATACAGAAGCTGCTGGCCGCCGCGGGGCTGTGCTCCCGCCGGACGGCGGAAGAGTGGATCGCCGCCGGACGCGTGACCGTCAACGGACGGCGGGTCCGTGTAGGCGACAAGGCGGATCCGGAGACGGACGATATCCGGGTGGATGGACGGCCCCTGCGGGGCGCGGCACAGCATGTGTATCTGATGCTGCACAAGCCGCGGGGCTATGTGACCACCCTCTCTGACGAACGGGGCCGCCCTACGGCGGCATCGCTGGTCAGGGGCTGCGGCGCACGGGTGTATCCTGTGGGACGGCTGGACCTGGACTCGGAGGGATTACTGCTGTTTACCAACGACGGGGCGCTGACCCATGCGCTGCTGCACCCCAGCCACCAGGTGGACAAGACGTATATCGTTACGGTCACCGGCGCGGCGGCGGACAGCGCACGGCAGCTGTCGGCGGTGGACAGACTGGACGGACAGCCCATCGTGCCGGCGGCGGTGACGGAGCTGTATCGGAAGGATGGTACGGCGAAATACCGGGTGGTGATCCACCAGGGTAAGAAGCGGCAGATCCGGCGGATGTGTGCCGCCGCAGGACTGACTGTGACCCGGCTGTGCCGGGTGGCGGAGGGCAGTATCGCCCTGGGTGACCTGCCGCCGGGAAAGTGGCGGTATCTGACAGCGGAGGAGCTGCAATCTATCAAAGGAAGCCATCAACATGAATGAAAACGTGCTACAGACCATCCGGGCCGGGATGGATACCTTTTCGAAGGGACAGAAGCGCATCGCAGCGTTTATACTGGACAATTATGACCGCGCGGCGTTTATGACCGCCGCGCGGCTGGGCGAGACGGCCTCCGTCAGTGAGTCCACGGTGGTGCGCTTTGCCGCGCAGCTGGGCTACGACGGCTATCCGGAGATGCAGAAGGCCCTGCAGGAGCTGATACGGGGTAAGCTGACCTCCATCCAGCGGATACAGGTATCGCGGGATCAGATGTCCGGCGCGGACATTCTGGGCAGTGTGATGCAGCGGGATATGAACAGCATACACAATGTCATCGAGCAGTTGGACCGGGATGCCTTCAGCCGGGCGGTGGACAAGCTGCTGGGGGCGGAGCACATCTATATCCTGGGTGTGCGGTCCTCCTCATTTCTGGCGGGGTATCTGAACTTCTACCTGCACCTGATCTTCAAGAACGTGACGCTGGTGCAGTCCAGCGCCGCCGGTGAGATCTATGAGCAGCTGGCCCACATCGGCAGGGGCGACGTGCTGGTGGGAATATCCTTCCCGCGGTACTCCAAGATGGCTATCCACGCGGTGGAGTTTGCCTGCCGGCGGGGCGCGGAGGTGGTGGCGATCACCGATTCGGCACTGTCTCCGCTGTACGGCATGGCGGCGGTATCGCTGCTGGCGCCCTGCGACATGATCTCCTTCGTGGACTCCATGGCTGCGCCGCTGAGCCTGTTGAACGCGCTGATCCTGGCGGTGGGGCAGCAACGGCGGGATGACCTGTCCGCCACGCTGGCGGATATGGAGCAGGTGTGGTCCAGGTACAGTATTTTCGGGAAAGATGACGAGTGACATGGCGAAGGAGATCGTGGTGATCGGCGGCGGCGCCGCCGGTCTGATGGCGGCCATCACCGCGGCCCGGCAGGGCGCGGCGGTGACGCTGCTGGAGCCCAACGAACGGCTGGGCAAGAAGGTGAATATCACCGGCAAGGGCCGGTGCAATGTGACCAATGACTGTGACCGGGAGACGCTGCTTGCCAGCATTCCCGGTAATGGGCGATTTTTGTACGGTGCGCTGACACGGTTCACGCCCCGGGACACCATGGCGTTCTTTGAGGCGCTGGGCGTGCCGCTGAAGGTGGAACGGGGAAACCGGGTGTTTCCGGTGTCCGACAGTGCCTTCGACATCACCAACGCGCTGGAACGGGAGCTGAAGCGCCGGAAGGTGCGGTGGGTCCGTGACCGGGCCGTATCAGTGGAGACGGCGGATGGCGCGGTATGCGCCGTAAAAGGGGAGAAGGAAACGTACCCCGCGCAGGCGGTCATTCTGGCTACAGGCGGGGTGTCCTATCCTGGCACCGGGTCCACGGGGGACGGCTACCGCATAGCGGAGGCACTGGGACACACCATTGTGCCGCCGCGGGGCTCACTGGTGCCGCTGGTGTGCGCGGGCGAGGACTGTCCGGCTATGCAGGGCCTGAGCCTGCGGAACGTGGCAGTGACGGTATACAACGGGAAGAAAAAGGCGGTGTTCCGGGATTTCGGCGAGCTGCTGTTTACCCACTTCGGGGTGTCCGGACCGCTGGTGCTGTCCGCCAGCGCCCATCTGCGGCGCTGGGAGGGGGAGCACTATACGATAGAGATCGACCTGAAGCCGGCGCTGGATGAGCAGAAGCTGGACGCGCGGGTGCTGCGGGATATCGGAGAAAATCCCAACCGGGAGATGGGGACCATCGCCGCGGGGCTGGTGCCCCACAGCATGGCGCCGGTGGTGCTGCGCCGGGCGGGGCTGACCGGAAGCGAAAAGGCCAACAGCCTGACAAAGGAACAGCGCCGGGCACTGGTGCAGGTGCTGAAGCACTTTACGCTGGAGCTTACCGGGCCGCGGCCCGTCAGTGAGGCGATCGTCACCGCCGGCGGCGTGAAGGTGGGAGAGGTAACGCCAAACACCATGGCGTCGAAGCGGGTGAGGGGATTGTTTTTTGCCGGCGAGGTGCTGGACGTGGACGCCTATACGGGGGGCTTTAATTTACAGATCGCATGGGCGACGGGGTATCTGGCGGGGCTGAGCGCCGCAGAAAGCGAGGAAATGACATGACGGAGAGACAGTACGCAGTGGCCATCGATGGGCCGTCCGGCGCGGGGAAGAGCACGCTGGCCCGGGCGGCGGCGGAGGCGCTGCATATCTTATATGTGGACACCGGGGCCATCTATCGGACCATCGGCGTGTATATGTATCGGCACGACATCGCGCCAACGGACGCGCCGGCGGTGATCGCGGCGCTGCCGGAGATCACGGTGGCCCTGCGGTATGACGAGGAGGGTCTGCAGCGGATGTATCTCAACGGCGAGGACGTGACGAAGGAGATACGCCTGCCGATGATATCGAAGTACGCCTCAGACGTGTCGGCCATACCGGAGGTGCGGGCGTTCCTGATGGAGCTGCAGCGGTCTCTGGCGCGGGAGCACAGCGTCATCATGGACGGACGTGACATCGGGACCGTGGTGCTGCCGGACGCGGAGGTGAAGGTGTTTCTGTGCGCGGATGTGGAGACGCGGGCGCGGCGGCGGTTTTTGGAGCTGGAGCAGCGGGGCACGCCGAAGCCCTTTGACGAGGTGCTGCGGGATATGGAGCAGCGGGATTATAACGATACCCACCGGGCGGCGGCGCCGCTGCGGCCGGCGGATGATGCCATTATGATCGACAACACGGACATGGACTTCGCGGCCAGCCTGGAGCTGCTGCTGGATGTGATACGGGGGCGTGTGGCATCGTGAGAAATAAGTTTTACGCGGCGGCGTGGCGGGTGCTGCGCCCGCTGGTGCTGTTTTTTCTGCCGGTGGACCTGCGGGGAACGGAGCATCTGGAGGGCGGAGAACCGGTGCTGCTGTGCGCCAATCACTCCAGCGCCTGGGACCCCATCCTATTCGTGCTGTCCATGCCCCAGCGGTTCAACGTGCGGATCATGGCTAAGAAGCAGTTGTTCTCCATCCCCATCGTGGGCGGGTTCCTGCGGGCGATCGGCGTGTTTCCGGTGGATCGGGGCAACAGTGACATTGGGGCGGTGAAGACCGCCATACAGAGCCTGCGGGACGGGTGGAACCTGTTCCTGTTTCCGGAGGGAACACGGGTGAAGACACCGGGAGAGGCGGAGGTCAAGTCCGGCGCGGGCATGATGGCCATCCGTGCCGGCGTGAAGCTGGCGCCGGTATATATCGGCACGAAGAAGCGCATATTCCGCAAGACGCCCATCATAATCGGTGAGCCCTTCGAGCCGGAGTACACCGGCCGCAAGGGTACGGCGGAGGAATATACTGCCAACGCCCATGAGGTCATGCGGCGGGCCTATGCCCTGGGAGGGATCGAATGCAGGTGATACTGGCGAAGACGGCGGGGTTCTGCTACGGCGTGGAACGGGCCGTGCACATGGCGGAGGTGGCTGCCCGGGAGGGCGGCTGCGTTATGCTGGGCAGTATCATACACAATGACAGGGTCATCACAGCGCTGGAGGCGTTGGGTGCGCGGCAGGCGGACAGCCCTCAGCAGGTGCGGCCGGGAGAGACGGTGATCATCCGTGCCCACGGCGAGACACGGGAGGCTTTACGGCTGTTGGAGGAACGGGGTGTACGCATCGTGGACGCTACCTGCCCACACGTGCTGCGGATCCACCGGCTGGTGGAACGGGCAGCCCGTGCGGGCCGGACACCCATCATTATCGGAGAAGCGCACCATCCGGAGGTGATGGCCGCCGCAAGCCGCTGTGAGCGCAGCGTGGTGCTGGAAAACACGGCAGAGCTGGCTGATTGGGTGGCGGCGGACCCGGCGCGGAAGGACATGGATTTGCTGGTTACCGCACAGACGACCTGTATTCGTTCGATATGGGAAGAGTGTGTAAAATTTTTAAAAAAACAGTGTACAAACGCCGAAATCTTTGATACAATATGTGATGCTACGCAAAAACGTCAATCCGAGGCGGCGAATATCGCCGGACGGGCGGACGTTATGGTCGTGGTCGGAGATCGTAAAAGTGCCAACACCAGACATTTAGCGGAGATCTGCAGCACACGCTGCGCCCGGGTCTATCAGATCGAAGGGCCGGAGGAGCTGCGGGTCGGGTCCCTTAACGGATGTTCTGTGGCGGGGCTTACAGCCGGCGCGTCCACGCCTGCGGGCATCATTAAGGAGGTATATGCAACGATGAGCGAAGAGATCAAGAACATGGAAGCTACGGAAGAGAGCTTCGAGGAAATGCTGGAAAAATCTTTTAAGACTTTGAATACAGGAGAGAAGGTAACCGGTATTGTAACGGCGATCGGCCCCACCGAGGTGCAGGTCGATCTGGGCTGCAAGCAGGCGGGCTATATCTCTGTGGACGAGCTGTCCGCAGATCCCAATGTGAAGCCTGAGGACGTCGTCAAGGTCGGCGACGAGATCGAGACCTATATCATCCGCGTCAACGACGTGGAGGGTTATGCCATGCTGTCCAAGAAGCGTCTGGACGCTGTCAAGGTCTGGGAGGATATCGAGAAGGCCCGCGAGGACAAGACCACTCTCGAAGGTAAAGTCACCGAGGAGAACAAGGGCGGTATCGTCGTTAATGTCAAGGGCGTGCGCGTGTTCGTGCCCGCTTCCCAGTCCGGTCTGCCCCGCGGCGCTGAGCTGAGCACCATGATCGGCCAGACCGTGTCCCTGCGGATCACCGAGGTCAACCGTGCCCGCCGCCGCGTCGTCGGCTCCATCAAGGCCGTGACCTATGAGGCCCGTCAGGCCGCCCAGGCGGAGATCTGGAACAACATCGAGGTCGGCAAGCACTACACCGGCACCGTGAAGTCCATGACTTCCTACGGTGTGTTCGTGGACATCGGCGGCGTGGATGGTATGGTACATATCTCCGAGCTGTCCTGGAGCCGTATTAAGAACCCCGCCGAGGTCGTCTCCGTGGGCGATACCCTGGACGTGTACGTTATCTCCTTCGATCCCGAGAAGCACAAGATCTCCCTGGGTGTGAAGGACCGCAGCATGAACCCCTGGGATAAGTTCATGGCTACCTACCACGTGGGCGATGTGGCCAACGTGCGTATCGTGAAGCTGATGACCTTCGGCGCGTTCGCCGAGGTCGTGCCTGGTGTGGACGGCCTGATCCACATCTCCCAGATCGCGGATCGCCGCATCGAGAAGCCCGGCGACGTGCTGACCGAGGGCGAGATGGTGGATGCCAAGATCACCGCCATCGACGAGGAGAAGCAGAAGATCTCCCTGTCCATCCGCGCGCTGCTGGCTCCCGCCGCTGACGAGGACGAGGACGAAGAGTAATTAGATCGTAAAACACCTCCGCTGCCTGTGGGGCAGCGGAGGTGTTTTTGGTTGTTTTCACAATGGCGGGCAGGGGAAAATATCTTGCGACCTTGCGGAGAGGCATGGTACAATCGAGGTGGGCAAGAGAATTTAAGAGCATTGTGCTGAAGATAGAACGGATCAATTGGAATTTGACAGGGGGAGCGTGATCGTATGAAAAAGTTGATGGCATCAGTGTTAGCGTTGGTTTGCGTTGTTGCTATGGCGGGCTGCGGAAAGTCGAATGTTGGGGACTATCCTGCGACGATAATGGTAAATGGGATAAATTACTATTCGACCGATAATGCTGTTCCCGTTGAAGTAGACGAGAGTGTTATTCAGTACACCACGTCGTATGCGGAGGATGGCGTTCCCCGAAAAGATGGTGAGGCAAACTTCAACAGAGACCTGGGGACTCCGTATGCTGTTATTGAGGAAGACTTGGTAGTTGTCCTTATGGACAATGAGTGGATAGAGTTCAAGGCAAAGTAAGGGCGATCTCGGGTCGCGAAAGAGCGGGACGATGGGAGAAGCGTGCCGTACGAAAGGGACGGGGGATGAAGCGGGGGAAAAGAAAAATAATTTTGGGAGAGTTGCCTGTTTATGGGCAACTCTCCCGGTTTTTTGGCATAGGGGCAGAACCGGATCGCAGGAAGGGGGGAGCACATATGAAAAGAGCAGACGTGAACTGGGGAGAGGTAAGGCGTAAGTATGAGTCGGGAATGTATACCTATCAGCGATTGGCAAGGGAGTACCATGTGTGTACGCAGACGGTGTGGCGACATGCGATCAAGGGGCAGTGGCAGATCGGTCGGGAGGAGGCGGAAAAGCAGATACTCCGGCGATGCCTGATGGCCACGGCAAAGCTGCTGGAGACGGCGGCTGCCGGGGCTACGGAGCGGCTGGAAAGCGGAGAGGGCAGCCTGAAGGAGGTCAAGGAGCTGGGAGGTATCCTGCAGGCGCTGGTGGGGACAGCGGCAAAGATGTGTCAGAGCGAAAAGAACAAGGACACGGCGGTCAACGAGATACGGGTGATCATGTCGGAGGAGGTAGAGGCGTTGAGCAGATGATATCCATGCCGGACCTGTTCATTTTTGCACAAGCATTCCCGGGAATTCTTGTGGGTTTCGTCAATTTCCCCGCGGGCTGCATTGTGGTAAAATTAACAATTAGAAAATTCAGCCTTCGTCGGAAGGGATAGGAAAGAACAGGGAGGAACAGGACATGGCTTTTGCTGATTTTCAGGCGCTGTACAAGCAGAAACTGACCACCGCGGACGAGGCGGTGAAGGTCATCAAGTCCGGTGATTGGGTGGACTATGGCTTCTGCGCCATTCATCCCCGGGTGCTGGACGAGGCGCTGGCCCGCCGTGCACCAGAGCTGGAGGATGTGAAGGTCCGGGGCGGTATTAGCCTGTGGAAGCCGGCGATCT
>ERZ827168.2938-NODE-2938-length-18477-cov-4.916893_pt1 | contig 18477 bp, 8 predicted proteins | sample MGYA00519868_ERZ827168 | MGnify/ENA primary metagenome ERZ827168 (study PRJEB31778, sample SAMEA3449271) | human gut metagenome | biome: human gut; feature: human-associated habitat; material: faeces | place: United Kingdom | collected 2010/2012 ...
GGCCGCAGCCTCCCGACAGCGGAGGCCCGCTATTCGCTCATCGCTCATTCACGCGGCCTCGCAGACTGCGGCCCGAGTGCAACCCGCAGGCCCGAAAAGCTCGCGCCCACACCCCGTCGCCCGCAAAAAAAACGCCCGCCTCACCATGCCCGTCCGTCCCGCGCACCCCGCAGGCCCGAAAAACCCATACCCACCGTCCCGCCACCCGCAAAAAAGCACCCGCCGCCCCGCAAAGAAAACTCCCCTCTTTTCGCGAAGCCGCAACCCGCCGCCCGCGAAAAAGCCCCGCCGCTACGCAAGGAAAACACCCTCCCTCCGCGAATAAGACGCCAGCCCTTTCGACGACGTTGCACCCATCTTTCCGAAGCGATATTTTCACCCCTTTTCAGGGCGCCGAACAGCCGTAAATGCCGCTTTCGCCATAAAAGAAACGCCGTCCGAGGCCTTTTCATTTTGACCGATTATTTGCATTACATGCAACAAAAATTGCATTTTATTAGGGGGGGGGCTTTCTAACTTTGTGATAAACTAAAAACGAACGAAAACTTATGTGAAACCAACCGCAAAACCTCGAATTACATTTTCAAAATCGATTCGACCTAAATTTGAAACCTTTAACTCTTAATCAACCATTATGAATGTAAAAAATTACTTTCTCGTCAGTTTGCTGACACTCGGGCTGCTCGGCATGCCTAATGCCATGCAGGCCGCCCGCGGCGAGGCCGCAGCGCCGGCTCAGCAGAACGACAGCCGCACCGTGACGGGTACGGTAGTCGACTCCTATAACGGCGAAGCCATCATAGGAGCCTACGTGCAGGAGAAGGACAACCCGAACAACGTCGTCACCACCGACGTCGACGGAACTTTCGCCATCAAGGTATCGAAAAAGAAATCGGCCATCGAAGTGTCGTACGTAGGCTATAAAACCGCGACCCTCGACGTTTCGGGCATGACCGACATCACCGTGAAGCTCGAAAGCGACAACGCTCTCGAAGAGGTGGTGGTCGTAGGTGCGGGTACGCAGAAAAAGGTCTCGATCACGGGTGCCATCACCTCTGTCGACGGCGAACAGCTGCGCATGTCTACCTCGTCGCTCACCGCAGGCCTCGCGGGTAAGCTCGCGGGTGTGATCCAGATGAACAGCTCGGGTGCCCCGGGTTCTACCTCGGAGTTCTACATCCGCGGTATCGGTACCTTCGGCGGCCGCGCCACCCCGCTCATCCTTCTGGATGACGTGGAGATCTCGTCGGGCGACCTGAACCGCATTCCTCCCGAGACCATCAAGACCTTCACCGTGCTCAAGGACGCATCGGCCACGGCCATCTACGGTGTGCGAGGCGCCAATGGCGTCATGATCGTCACCACCAAGACGGGTTCGCAGAACACCAAGGCCAAGATCGGCGTTACGATCGAGAACTCGTTCGTGTCGCCCATGAACATGCCCAAGTTCGTAGACGGCGCCACCTGGATGGAGCTCTACAACGAGGCGCAGATGGCTCGCGGCGCCGCCACGGGCAAGTACTCGCAGGAGATCATCGACAACACGCGCAGCGGCATCAACCCGCTGGTATTCCCCAGCGTCGACTGGCAGGACGTGATGTTCCGCAACATGAACGTCAACCAGCGCGCCAACATCAACATCCAGGGTGGCGGTAACCGCGTGTCGTACTACATGTCGTTGCAGTTCAACCACGATACGGGTATCGTGAACGCACCGAAGGACTACATGTACAATAACAACATCCAGAACTACGACTACGTATTCCAGAACAACATCTCGTACCAGCTCACCAACACCACGACCATCGACCTGCACATGAACGCGCAGATCTTCCAGCGTAACGGCGTGAGCGAGGACGTGAACTCGCTGTTCGGCTACGTTCAGCGCACCAACCCCGTCATGTTCCCCGCGTACTTCCCCGCCGAGGAGGGCGACACCCACATCCGTTTCGGTAACGCCATTCTGACCGACGTACGCCGCCGCACCAACCCCTATGCGGCCATGATGGACGACCACACCCAGAGCAAGTACAACACGCTCAACACCTCACTCAAATTCAACCAGAAGTTCGACTTCATCACCAAGGGTCTCGAACTCACGGCTCTGGTCAACTTCAAGAACTACTCGTCGACATCGTTCACGCAGCGTCTGACTCCCTATTATTACAGGGTGATCGACGGCACGTGGGATCCCTCGAACCCCGAGGCTTACCAGATCGAGATGGTGGGCGATCCGGGTAACGACTACGTTACCGAGGAGTGGAGCAACCCGGGCACCGACAACACCTTCTATTTCGACGCCCGTCTGAACTACAACCGCGCCTTCGGCAAGCACACCGTGGGAGGTCTGTTGATGCTCATGATGCGTTCTTTACAGCCCGCCCAGGCGCTTCCGCAGCGCAACCAGGGTCTGTCGGGCCGTGTGACCTACGACTTCGACCAGCGCTACTGGCTGGAGTTCAACTTCGGTTACAACGGTACCGAGCGTCTGGCCAAGAACGACCGCTTCGAGTTCTTCCCCGCAGTGTCGCTGGGTTGGGTACCGAGCAACGAGAAGTTCTGGGAGCCCATGAAGAAGGTGATCGACTACCTGAAACTCCGCGGATCGTACGGTCTGGTAGGTAGCGACGGTTTCGGCGGCAACCACTTCGTATACTTTGACACGGTGACCATCAACGGCGGCTCACAGCACATCACAGGTCCCTCTACGAGCCAGCAGCATGTAAACCAGAGCCACGCCGTATCGGGCTACGCTATGGACAACGCCTCGTGGGAGCGCGTGAAGAAGCTCAACATCGGTATCGACGCATCGCTCTTCAACCAGTTCAGCATCACGGCCGAGTACTTCAAGGACAAGCGCGACCGCATCGCACTCCAGCGTGCTTCGTGGCCCTTCATCCTCGGTTATTGGGACGCTATTCCGTGGGGACAGGTCGGTGAGGCCGAGAGCCACGGTGTGGAGTTCAGCCTCAGCTGGGACAAGCGCATCAACAAGGATCTCGACCTGAGCCTGCGCGGTAACTTCACCTACAACCAGAACAAGTACGTCAACCTCGACGAGCCCGACTACGAGTCGGTATGGCAGACCAAGACCGGCAAGCCGCTGGACGGCTACCGCACCGAGGGTTACATAGCCGAGGGTCTGTTCACCTCGCAGGATGAGATCGACAACAGCCCCGAGCAGCTGCTGGGTACCACCGTCCGCCCGGGTGACATCAAGTACCGCGATGTCAACGGCGACGGCCGCGTGGACAACGACGATGTGGCCATCATCTCGCCCTACGGAACCCGCCCGCGCATACAGTACGGTATCGGCGCCAACCTGCGCTGGAAGAACTGGGATCTGGGCGTATTCTTCAACGGATCGGCCAAGCGCACCATCATCGCGGGCAACATCACGGCATTCGGTACCGAAGACTACAACGTGATGCAGTTCGTCGCCGACCGCGCATGGCGTCTGGACAACCCCGACCCCAACGCCGAATATCCCCGTCTGGGTCTTACCTCGTCGGATGTGGCCAACAACATGGTGACCAGCACCTACTGGATGCGTAACGGTAACTTCATCCGTTTCAAGACTCTGGAGATCGGTTACTCGTTCAAGTTCGGCCGCGTGTACCTCAACGGCGACAACCTCGCCGTGTGGAGCCCCTTCAAGGACTGGGATCCCGAGTTGGCATGGAACACCTATCCGTTGTCACGTACATTCACACTCGGTGTACAGCTCAAGTTCTAATCAACGATTAAAATTGGAAAACCATGAAATTAGGATATAACAAAATATTTGCAGTCGCCGCCTCGGCCATGATGCTCGCCTCGTGCGACTTTCTGGATGTGGCGCCCGCTCAGCGCGCCACGCTCAACGACGCGATGAAGAACAAACAGAGCACCGAGAGTTGGATGTACGGTTGCTTCTCTCAGGTGAAGTCGAAAAGTCCCGTCACGCACAATGTCTACGAGGCATCGACCGACGAGACGGTAGAGCCCGTAATCTGGGACTACGACCGCCACAAGATCGCGTTCGGTACCCTCAACGCGTCGACCATGCCCGACTCGTACTTCCGCCACCTCTACGGCGAGATCGGTAACTGCCACCTGTTCCTGCGCGAGCTGGAGCGTCAGAACCCCGATTTCCTCACCGAGCAGGAGAAGGCGCTCTACCGCGCCCAGATGAAGTTCGTCAAGGCATACTACTATTTCCGTATCCTCAACCTCTTCGGACCCTGCCCCATCGTGGACCAGTTCGTGGAGTCGGCGACCCAGAAGAGCGAGTTCCCGGGCCGTTCGCACTACGACTACGTGGTAAACTACATATGCAACCTGCTCGACGAGGCCTATCCCGACCTCCCGGGCGAGTATGCGCTCGACAACACCTACGGCGGCGGTAACAAGACCGTCTGCAAGGCCCTCAAGTCGCGCGTGCTGCTCTACGCCGCATCGCCCCTGTGGAACGGTCAGGCTCCCTGGGCCAACTGGACCAACCAGGGCAAGTACGAGACCCCGGGCTACGGCGACCAGCTCTTCAGCAAGACTTTCGACATCAACAAGTGGACTCTGGCCAAGCAGGCTGCCGAGGAGGCTCTCACCACCGCCAAGCAGTTCGGCCGCGAGCTGATGCAGGTGGAGACCGCGCTCACCATCGCACGCCAGAACGATGTGCCCATCCTTCCCGAGAACGGCGGTAACTACCTGCCCGTGCGCTTCCAGGACGACCCCACCACCGAGGACGTGGACGAGGGCGCAGCAGCACTGGAGGATTTCGCCAACCACGTGATGCTCATGCGCTTCGTGGCCGCATCGGACGAGACGATGGGTAACAAGGAGCTCATCTGGACCTACCATTCGTCGGGCGACATCGGACTTCCCGAGGCCAAGGCCCGCAACATCATCGCCAACAGCTCGGGCCAGTGGGTCGGCGGCTGGAGCGGTATGAGCCCCACGCTCAACATCGTGGAGCAGTTCTACACCAAGAACGGCAAGCGCCCCGCCGAGGATCCCCAGTTCGCCGAGGAAGGCGACTGGCTGAAGTCGGCAGGTCTGGGCGGCAGCCGTTCGGACATCATCAACCTCAACGCCGACCGCGAGCCCCGCTTCTACGCGTGGATCCACTTCGACGGCTGCGACATCGGTCCCCTGATCAACAACGGCAAGCCCATACAGCTCGACCTCAAATCGAGCGACCGCGGCGCCAACGGACGAGCCAACTCGGGTTACAACTACTCGCAGGCCAACCGCGACCTGAACCAGACGGGATACCTGCCCGACAAGTTCTTCTCGCCCACGGTACGCTGGACGGCAAGTTCTAACAGCTGCAACCAGAAGACCTATCCCGTGGCTCTGTTCCGCATGGCCGAGCTCTACCTCAACCTGGCAGAGTGCTGCGCCGAGCTCTACATGAACAACGGCGACGAGGCCGAATTGCAGGCCGCCATCGACAACCTGAACGAGATCCGCCGCCGCGCGGGCGTTCCCGAGCTGACGAAGGACGACTGCAAGGATAAGTCGATCCGCGAGTGGGTACGCAACGAGCGCACCATCGAGCTGTTCATGGAGGGTCACCGTTACTACGACCTCCGCCGCTGGGTAGAGTGCGAGAAGTATCTGGCCGCAGGCGTACGCGAGGGTCTCGACGCTTTCGTAAGCAAGCGTGTCAACCCCACGTTCGAGCAGTTCAACAAGCGCGTGAAGGTCGACGGCGACTTCGTCTGGACCAACCGCATGTATCTGCTGCCCATCCATTCGCAGGAGCTTTACTCGAACCCGCAGATGGTACAGGCACCCGGTTATTAGTAGCAACCCTTTCAAGCAAACCAAAAGATGAAACATATAGTTAAAATAAGTCTTGCCGCGGCGGCGATGTTATCGCTGGCAGCGTGCGACAACTCGGATTACGAGTTGGACAATCTGATCCCCGACAAGTACAAGCGCGTCGTATGTATTCAGAACGAACAGAGGACCGATCTCGAATTGTTCGACGTGGGCTTCGAGCTGGACACCGAGATCACCGTACTCCGTTCGGGCGGCGATCCCTCGCTGGAGGCAGCCACCTCGCTGGTGGCCATGACGCAGGACGAGCTGTCGGAGTTCAATCCCGAATACAAGCTGCTCGATCCTTCGCTTTACACCATAGCGTCGAAGATAAACTTCGCTCCCAACGAGCGTTACAAGATCGTTTCGCTGGCCTTCTCGAGCGAGGCCATCAAGGAGATGAAGGAGAACTGCAACGACGGCACCTACTATGCGGCACTCAAATTGCAGCAGGAGGGCGAAACCACCGTCGACACCGACAAGTACTACATCCTGCGCCGCATCGTGGTCAAGGATGCCACCATCGATTTCGGACTCTCAAGCGGCGTGGTCAACATGAACACCGAGAAATCGAGCTTCACCGTAAGCCTGCCGTTCAACAACACCGCATTCGACATCGCCTGGGATCTCGAGGTGGAGAACGTCTTCAACGACACCGGAGAGTCTACCGAACTGGGCAACTCGCTGGCCGCCAAATATGCCCGCAAGGGTATGCCTCTGGAGGCCTTCGTCACCACCGAGTCGGCCATGGAGCCGGGTGTGAACAGCCTCACCTACTCGATCTCGATGCCCGAAGGCACTCCCTACGGAGTCTACTGGCTGAAGGTCAAGCTGTCGAACCCCACCCTCAACGAGGCGCCCATCGCCACTACCACGGGTGAGGACGTGGAGGCCGTGATCCGCTACGAGTACATGCCCGACGTGACGGTTTCGGGATTCCTGACCGCACTCAACGGTTCGGCCACCGCGCTCGACCGCACGGGATGGGTATTCCACACCGAGTCGCAGATGGACAGCAACCCGGGTAAAGTGGTTCTCGACGGCGATCTGGGCAACTTCTGGGAGAACCGTTGGGGCAACGGAGGCTACGGAACTTACAACCTGCCGTTCAATGCTGTCATCGACATGGGTTCTAAGCAGAAGATCAACATCCTGGAGCCTTGGCGCCGCGCGGGCGGTTATGTGACCGACACCCGTACGATCGAGATCTATGCCGCCGAATCGGCCGACTACAAGACCGACCGCGAGTCTATCGCATACGAAGGACTCACCTATCTGGGTACCGCCGATTTCGGTAACACGAGCAATACCCGTCAGGGCCAGCTGTTCGCACTCGATCCCGCCGAGACCCGCTACATCATAATGCGATTCGTAGGTACCAACCGAGGCAACTGCGCATCGCTGGCCGAGATCGGTGCCTGGACCACCGAAGAATAGACCATCCGAACCGTTGTCCGCAGACCACGTGTCTGCGGACGGCGGCTTTTCGGGAGACAAGTCCACTCAAACTGACGGACGCAATGCAACGCCCGCGGAACGACTGATCTGCGGGCGTTTTTTTATTATCACCCGCACGAACTCCGCTCGCAAGGCGGCGTTCGCTTTGAAAACCGCGACCGAAGCCGCAACGCTTCGTGTCCGAACCGCTGAAGATGAAAAGGACGCATATCATAACGGCTATCTGCATCGTGCTGTGCGCGCTCGCCCCGCATAGGGAGCTCGGCGCCCGCGACGCCGCATCGCCGTACACGTCCTGCCCGACGGACACGACCCAAACGTCCGCGGGCATATCCGTGACCGATGACGACATGCTCGTCATACGCATGCGCCTGCCCCGAACCCGTACCGTGATACTCATATTGTCGGTAGCGGCACTTCTTGCAGCAGGCACCGCAGTGCTGCGCAGACGCAGAACGAGCGGATCGGCGCACACGCCCGATCCCGATCGGGCCGACAGCGTAGTACCCGACACCGAGGCTTGCGCCAAACGAACCGCATGCCCTCACACCGATGCCGAGCATTCCGACGCCGAATATTCCGACACGAAATCTTCGTCGCCCGAGACGTCCCCTGCCGCGACCGACGCGACACCACCGACGGCACCTGCCGAAAACGAGCCTTCGTCCGACAGCGTAGCACCCGACACCGACGAGGGGACCGACGACATCGATCTGCCCCTGCTGACGCCGCCATCGGGCAGCGACATGCACATGCTGCAACGTCTCAACGAGTTCATCGCGCAGCATATCAACGAGGTCGACCTCTCGGTCAACGATCTCGCCTCGGCCGTATACATGAGCCGTTCCAACCTTTTCCGCCGCCTCAAGGCGCTCTACGGCATCACGCCCAACGAGTATCTGCGGCGCAAGCGCCTGCTGTTCGCCGCCGCGCTGCTCCGACAGAATCGATACACCATCTCCGACGTATGTTTCATGGTCGGATTCAGTTCGCCGTCCTATTTCGCCTCTTGTTTCAGAAAGCAATTCGGCATCCTGCCTAAGAATTATATAAGGTAACAGACGGACTAAAACCGCCTCCGCGGAGCGATAATCGAGAATTTATCCGCCGAATCTTGGAGAAACGCATTACGAATCGTAACTTTGCCTTGATTATTGCAACCCGCCGAACGATTCGGCGAAAATTTAAGGCTAAAGGTTATGAGCGTCGCATCATTCCTTGCTTCCGACCACCCCACGGCATTCTCCTTCGAGGTTCTGCCGCCCGTGCGGGGCAAGAGTATCGAACAGGTATTCAACACCATAGACAAACTGATGCCGTTCGATCCGGCTTACATCAACATCACCACCCACCGCACCGAGATCATCTATCGCGAGGTGTCGGAAGGCGTGTTCCAACGCACCTGCGAACGCACGCGCCCGGGGACGGTGGCCATCGCCGCGGCCCTGAAAGGCCGCTACGGCATCCCCACGGTACCCCACGTCATATGCAGCGGCTTCACCCGCCCCGAACTGGAGAACGAACTCATCGACCTCTCCTACCTCGGCATCACCGACCTGCTGGTGCTGCGCGGCGACCGCGCCAAGGGCGAGAACCGCTTCGTCCCGATGCCCGACGGCCACACGCACGCCGCAGATCTGTGCCGTCAGGTGAGCGATTTCAACGACGGGACCATGATCGACGGCTCGCGCCACGAGCCTCTGGCCGAGAGATTCTCGTTCGGCGTGGCGGGCTACCCCGAGAAGCACGACGAGGCCATGAATCCCGAGATCGACATCGAGCATCTGAAGGCCAAGATCGAGGCGGGCGCGGAGTACGTGGTGACGCAGATGTTTTTCGACAACCGCCGCTACTTCGATTTCGTCGCGCGCTGCCGCGCCGCAGGCATCGGCGTGCCGATCATCCCGGGTCTGAAGCCGCTCACGGCACTGTCGCAGCAGGCGCTGCTGCCCAAGACATTCCACATCGACCTGCCCGAGGAACTGGCGGCCGAGTTCCGCCGCTGCCGCACTAATGACGATGCGAAAGCATTGGGCGTGGAGTGGGGCATCGCGCAGGCCCGCGAGCTCAAGGCCGCGGGGGTGCCGAGCATCCATTTCTACTCGATGAACGCCGCCGCGAGCGTCGAAGCCATAGCCAAAGCCGTCTATTAACCGCGCGCGCCGCAAACACGCAAGCGCGCAAATACGAAACCCGATGGCAGAAACCATTGAAACAGCGATCCGCAACCGCATCCTCGTGCTCGACGGCGCGATGGGCACCATGATACAGCGCGCGGGCCTCGCCGAGGAGGATTTCCGAGGCGACGAGTTCCGCGACCACCCCGTAAAACTCGAAGGCGACAACGACATACTCGTCCTCACGCGCCCCGACGTCATAGCCGACATCCACCGCCGATATCTCGAGGCGGGGGCCGACATCATCGAGACCTGCACGTTCAACGCGCAGGCCGTATCGCAGGCCGAATACCGCACCGCCGACCGCATCGTCCGCATGAACCTCGCCGCAGCGCGCATAGCCCGCGCCGAGGCCGACCGCATGAGCCGCCTGACGCCCGACCGCCCGCGCTTCGTGGCAGGATCGATAGGCCCCACGGGCAAGACGGCCTCCATGTCGCCCGACGTGAACGACCCCGCCTTCCGTGCCGTCGATTTCGACACGCTGTGCGATGCCTATGCCGAGCAGATCGGCGCTTTAGTTGACGGCGGGGTCGATCTGCTGCTCATCGAGACGGTGTTCGACACGCTCAACGCCAAGGCGGTCCTCGAAGCGGCGCGCCTCACGTTCGAGAGCAAGGGGCGCCGCCTGCCCATAGCGGTGTCGTTCACCATCGCCGACGCCGCGGGACGCACCCTCTCGGGCCAGACGCCCGAGGCGCTGCTTGCCTCGCTGGCCCACGCCGCGCCGTTCGCCGTGGGTCTCAACTGCTCGTTCGGCGCCGAGCAGATGACGCCCTACCTGCGCCGCATGGCCGAGTCGGCCCCGTGCTACGTCAGCGCCTACCCCAACGCGGGCATCCCCGACGCTCTGGGGCGCTACGACCAGACGCCCGAGATCATGGCCCGCAACATCGGCCGCTTCATCGACGAGGGTCTGGTGAACATCGTGGGCGGCTGCTGCGGCTCCACCCCCGACCACATACGCGCCATAGCCGCCGAAGCGGCACGCGCTGCTGCCGTCCGACGCCCCCCGAAAGGGCGCCTGCCGTGGCTGGCGGGACTCGACGGCTTCGCGCCCGACGGCGCGTTCGTCAACGTGGGCGAACGCTGCAACGTGGCGGGCAGCCGCAAATTCCTGCGGCTCATCAAGGAGAAATCATACGACGAGGCGCTGGCCATAGCTCGGCGACAGGTGCGCGACGGCGCCATGGCGATCGACGTCAACATGGACGACGGCATGATCGACGCCCGCGCCGAGATGGTGCGGTTCGTCAACCTGATGGCCTCCGATCCCGAGACGGCGCGCGTGCCGTGGATGATCGACTCGTCGCGCTTCGAGGTGATCGAGGCCGCGCTGAAGTGCATTCAGGGCAAGCCCATAGTCAACTCGCTGTCGCTCAAGGAGGGCGAGGAGGTATTCCTCGCGCGTGCCCGCCGCGTGCGCGACCTCGGGGCGGCGCTGGTGGTGATGGCCTTCGACGAGCAGGGGCAGGCCACCACGTTCGACCGCAAGACGGAGGTGTGCGCACGCGCCTACCGCCTGCTCACCCGACAGATAGGCTTCGATCCGCACGACATAATATTCGACCCCAACGTGCTCACCATCGCCACGGGCATGAAGGAACACGACACCTACGCCCTCGATTTCATCCGCGCCACGCGGTGGATACGCGAGAACCTGCCCCACGCCCACGTGAGCGGCGGCGTGAGCAATCTGTCGTTCGCGTTCCGCGGCAACAACTATCTGCGCGAGGCCATGCACGCCGTGTTCCTCTACCACGCCATCCGCGCGGGGATGGACATGGCGATCGTGAACCCCTCGACGGCGGTCATGTACGAGGATATCCCCGCCGATCTGCGCGAGGCTCTGGAGGATGCCGTTCTCTGCCGCCGCGACGACGCGGCCGAACGTCTGGTGGCCGTAGCCGACAGGTTCCGCGACACCCCCGACGCCGAACGGCACGAGACCGCGCAGACCGACCGCCGCGCCGTGCCGCTCGACGAACGTCTGGCCGCGGCGCTGCGTCACGGCGACGACGAGCATCTGGAGGAAGACATAAACGAAGCCCTCGCCGCGTATCCGTCGGCGGCCGACATCATCGCGGGTCCGCTCATGCGCGGCATGACTCTGGTTGGCGAGCTGTTCGGCGCGGGCAAGATGTTCCTGCCGCAGGTGGTGAAGACGGCCCGCACGATGAAGCGCGCCACCGAACTGCTGCAACCCCACATCGAGGCGTCGCAGGCCTCGTCGGCCGCGCACGGCAACGGCCGCTACCTGCTGGCCACCGTCAAGGGCGACGTGCACGACATAGGCAAGAACATAGTGGCCGTGATACTGGCCTGCAACGGATTCGAGGTCATCGACCTGGGGGTAATGACCCCGTCGGAACGCATCGTGGAGGCTGCCGTGGCCGAAAAGGCCGACTACATAGGATTGAGCGGACTGATAACCCCGTCGCTCGACGAGATGTGCCGTGTGGCGCGCGACCTGCGCGAGGCGGGCGTGCGCGTACCGCTCTTCATCGGCGGCGCCACCACCTCGGCGCTGCACACGGCCTCGAAGATCGCGCCGCTCTACGATGGCCCCGTGTTCCACGTCAAGGATGCCGCGCAGAATCCCGTTCTGGCCATGCGTCTGGCGGGCGCCGAGCGCGAGCGCGCCATAGCCTGCCTGCGCTTCGAGCAGGAGCAGCTGCGGCAGCGCATGCAGCGCGAGGAGAACACGTCGCTCACCGCGGCCGAGGCGCTCGGACGCAGGCTCGCCGTCGACTGGTCGAAAGAGAGCCTCGCCGTGCCCACGTTCGAGGGCGTGCGCATAATCGACGACGTGACGATCGCCGACGTGCGCCCCTACGTCAACTGGACCCACTTCTTCAATCTGTGGGGCGTGCGTCGCGGAACGCCCGAGGCCGACAAGATACGCGCCGAGGCCGAACGGCTGCTCGACGAGATGGAACAGCGCCACGGCATACGCGCCGCAGTGGGCTTCTACCCCGCCTTCGGCACCGACGGCAGCATCGTGGTCACCCATGCCGCGGGCTGCCCATGCTGCGGCGGCGTCACGAAACGCACCGTCATCGACACCCCGCGCCAGAGCCGCCCCAATGCCGACGGCCGCTGTCTGGCGCTGGCCGACTTCGTGGCCCCCGAGGGCGCGGGCGACCACATAGGCGTCTTCGCCGTCACCTTGTCGCAGTCGTTCGTCGAAGAGCTGGAGCGCCTGAAAGCCGAGGGACGGCAATACGAGTCGCTGCTCATGCAGAGCGTGGGCGACCGTCTGGCCGAGGCCGCGAGCGAACGCCTCCACGCCGAGGTGCGCCGCCGTCTGTGGGGCTACGCGCCCGACGAGGATCTGACTCCGAAGCAGATGTTCGGGGCCGCCTATCGGGGTATCCGCCCCGCCGTGGGCTACCCCTCGCTGCCCGACCAGCGGGCCATATTCCGCCTCGCCGAGCTGATCGACTTCGCGGCCGTGGGCATCACCCTCACCGAGAACGGCGCCATGTACCCGCAGGCCTCCGTATGCGGACTCTACCTGGCGAGTCCGCATGCGGGCTACTTCATGGTCTGACCTCGCCCCTACTCGCCGCCGAGCACGCGCGAGGGATTCTCGTTAGCCGCACGGCTGCTGCGCAGCGTGACGAGCCCCACGGTAATGAGGAAAACGGCGAGGAACGACACGGCGAATATCCACCACGACAGCTCGATACGCGTGGCGAATCCCGCGAGCCACCGCTTCGCCAGATACCACGCCACGGGCCCTGCCACGACGAAGCATACCGTGACGATGATCACGTATCGGCGGTTGAGCATGCGCACTATGCCCGACGTCGAGGCGCCGAACACCTTGCGCACGGCTATCTCGCGGCGGCGGTGCTGCGTATCGAACAGAACCATCCCGAACACGCCCATGAGCGAAATGACCACCGCGAGCAGCGCGAAGAGCGAGATCACTACCATCTGCACCTTCGTCGAGCCGTAAAGCCGCTGCACGCCTTGGTCGAGGAACTCGACCGACGGTTCGTCGGCATTGGGGTCGAACTCCGCCACCGCCTTGCGCACGAAGTCGCACACGCGCGGAATGTCGGCGCCCGCGCGGGTACGCATATAGATAACGCACATCCATTCGGGGCGGCCGCATGTCATGCCTATGTAGACGTCTCGGTCGTTCTCGGCCACCGACAGCAGCTGTATGTCCTTGAACACGCCCACCACGGTGTTGCCCGCCATGTCGCCGCCCACCTCAACGCCTGTGTCGCGGTGGAAGTAGCGGCCGATCATCATGTCCGAGCGTTCGTATGACGACGCGGTGAAGCCGTCGCCTTCGAGAATCGGTATGCCCATCACCTCGAAAAAGTCGGGAGCCACCGTCCATGCGTATATCTTGATCTGCCGATCCTTGTACGTGCGGCCCCACTGACTGGCCAACCCGGGGATGGACATGCCCGCCGCCGTGACGGCCTCGATATCGGGGTTGCCTGCGAGATGCGCGCGGAAAGCCTCGCTCTTCTTGGCTATGGTGCCCGATATGCGGAACGTGAGTATGTTCTCGCGGTCGAATCCCAGATCGTAATTTATCATGAAACGGTATTGCTGCCGGAACGAGAACGCCAGCACGATGAGGATCATGGATACGGCGAACTGCACGCCCACGAGCACGGTGCGCAGGCGCCGTCCCGCGGCCGAGCCAGCGAAACCGCCCTTGGCGGCCAGCGAGGCGTTGAACGAGGTGATGTACCACGCGGGATAGAGCGCCGCGGCCACAGCCATCGCCGACACCACCGCCAGCACCAGCCCCACCGTCGGCAGGTTGTCGATCGGCGACAGCGAGCACTTCACGTATTCGGTCAGCGAAGTGTCCTGCACCACCACTATAAGGTACATAGCCAGCACCAGCGAGCACACCACCAGCCCCACGGCCTCGAACACGAAGTTCCACCTGAGCGAGGCGGTCGAGGCGCCGAACACCTTGCACACGTTCACGGCGCGCAGACGCACGGGAATGAGGGCGAAGAAGAAGTTGACGAAGTTGATGAACGCTATGACCACTATCAGCACTGCTATGCCGAGCAGCGTGGCCGTGGCCGACGCCGATCCCTGCTCCACGCCCGTCCACATGCTGTTGCGGATCGACGAATAGTACTGCTCGCGCAGCGACTGGAGTTTCAGCACCATGCGGTCTTCCTCTTCGTCCCCGCCGTCACCGTACTTCCTGCTTCTCGCGCGCGCGTAATCCATGTAGTTGTCCTCCCACAGCTGCGCGAACGCGGCGGGGTCGGCGCCCTCGCGCAGCTTCACGTATATGCTGTAATTCCAATTGTTATTGTGGGTGTCGGCATACTCGTCCTTGGCGACCACGAAGATGGTCTTGCCCCTCAGCAGCGTATTTTCGGCGAAATCCTCGAACACGCCCGCCACGGTCACGCGCACGTCGGGACGCGGATCCGACGACCAGTAATCGGAGTTGGGTATATATATGTCGTCGCCCACGCCCACACCCAGCAGCTCGGCCGTCTTGCGCGACACGATGGCCGCCCCGGGACGGCCCACATCGTACAGATTGCCCGCCACGGTGCGGAACGACATGACGTCGACCATCGACGCCGACATTATGTACGTGTCCAAGTCGAACTTCTCGAAGTTGTAGTCGCTGCGTTTTATCCACAGCCTGTTGTAGATCGGGGAATGCTTCATCACGCCGCCCGCCTCCACGTCGGGCGAGGCGGCCATCGTCTGCTCCGACAAGGGACGCGGAGCATTGTCCGAATAGCTGTCGGCCTCCCACAGCGGACGGAGCATGTACACCCGTTCGTTGTCGGCTATCGAACGGTTGAACGACATCTCGTAGTGCACCTGCGCCATGATGATGTAGAACGCCGTGAAAGCCAGCGTAAGGCCCGCTATGTTGAGCACCGACGCCGTTTTGTAACGCCTGAGCGTCATGACGAAATTCTTGAATGCGATCTTCATTTTATTCTGTTTATTATAAGCATTATCCGTTTTGGTCCTGCAACCGCGAGCCGTGGCCTGCGGGGCGGGCGGACTGTCCCGTTTATTACTGCATCTGCCGTATTGCAATCTCGGCACCGCCGTGCGGTGTCGGCAGTTCGCCGCCGCCCCCTTGCGGCGGACTGCAACTCGCCGCAAAGGCTCGTGCAATCCTGCCGCCGTCGGCGAACAGCGGGCCGCCGCAGACAATCTCGCCTCGGGGCTGCACGCGCGGCCCCCGACCCTACTCCGCCTTTATCATCTCTATCGGGTTCGAGGCGGCCGTGCGCCACGTGCGCACCACCGTCACGCAGTAGACCACGGCCAGTACCGCAGCGCCGCCCGCCGCGAAGAGCCACCACGGCAGCGTGCAGCGCATGGCTGACGATGCGGCGAGGTAGGCACCGCCTCCGTAGAACGCGGCCGCAATGCCCGCCGCCACGGCAGGCAGGGCCATGCAGGTCATGCCTGCGCACACCATGCGCAGCACCTCGGACGACGAGGCTCCCGCCACCTTGCGCAGTGCGATCTCCTTACGGCGGCGCGCCATCTCGTTGTCCACGTACCCCACCAGACCCGACAGGGCTATGATGAGCGTTATGATGCACACCGTCGTCATGATGTTGCGCATGCGGCGCTCGCCCGTGAACATCTTCTCCATATGGTTATCGAACGCGACTATCTCGTAACGGAACTCGCCCTCGTAGACCGAATCTATGGCACGCTTCACATCGTCGAGCGTCGCGGGCGTGATCTCTGTAAGACGTATCGACAAGCAGAACGAAAGGCGCCTTTCGGGATTCTTGTATACGGCCGACGGATGGCACACTATGGGCAGCGCACTGCTTCCGCCCATCAGGAAATCCTCCACCACGCCCACGACCTCGTAAGCGCCGCCGCTGTCGTAAACCGTCTTGCCCACGGCCGAATCCTCCCAGCCGCGCTTGAGCACGTAGGCCTCGTTCACTATCGCCTTGTCGGCACCGTCGGTCGGGCGGAAATTGCGGCCCTCGGCCATGGTCATGCCCATGGCGGGGACATACCCCGCGCTCCAGCACTCCCAGCGGCACGAGAAGAGCAGATCGCCGCTCTCGTCCAGCGCCGTCTGACCCGGATATCCCCACACGGGAAGCCCGTCCGACATACCCACTCCCTCGACGCAGGGCAGCGCCGAAAGTTCGTTGCACACCGTATTGAGATTCGGCATGGTGTCGACCAGCGTCAGCGTCACCACCTTGTCATGCTCGTAACCGTAATCGGCGTTGCGGATATAGTCCAGCTGACGGACGCAGATGCCGAGGAATATCACCACTCCCGCGGCGCATGCCGTCTGCACGAATAACAGCGAGCGCTTCCACCACACGCGGTTGTCGCCGCCGCGGCGGAACGCGTATTGCAGATCGACTGCCGAGAAGAGCGCCGCGGGCACCACGCCGCAGAGCGCGAACGCCGCGACGCACACCGTCAGAGGTATCCATATGCGGCTTAAGGCGAACATGTCGGCCACGCCTACCCCCGTGATCTGTTCTATCTCGCCCTCGAAACACCATATGACGAATGCCGCGCACACCACGGCGCCCGCCGCCATTATCGCCGTTTCGTTCATGAACATGGCGAACACGTCGGTGCGCTGCGCGCCGCTGCACCGCAGCATGGCCATGGTGCGGCTGCGCTCGGAGAGCGACGATATGGTGAGCAGCACATAATTGAGGCATGCCACCAGCAGCGCCACCAGACCTATCACCGAGAAGATGTACTGCATGCGCCGCAGCGTGTTGTCGGTGAAATGCGACTGCGTGAGCGGCACGAACATGTAGCTCTGGTTCCATTCGAGATTGCTCTCGTAGATGCCGTGACGCTTGTCGAAATCCTCCATCGCCGACTCCACCGAGGCTATGTCGGCCCCCTCGACCAGCTTTATGTACGTGGGGAAGGAGTCCTGACCGCCCCATATCTCGTTCTCTTTGTCATACCACAACCAACCCAGCATGTCGAAACCTCCGAGCGAGTTGTTGGCGGGCGGGGTGCGGAACACGCCCTCCACGGTGCGGGGGTCGTCCTTGCCGAACATGACCGTCTTGCCCAACGGATCGTCGTGGCCGAACATGCGCGCCGCCAGCCGCTCCGATATCATCACCGACTTGCGCCCCTCGGCCGAGAGTATCCGATGCGGATCGCCGCTCACCACGCCATAGTCGAGCACGTCGAAGAAATCCGACCCCACGTACCACATGTAGACGTCGTAGAGGTTGTCGCCTACGGTCACCTGCTCGCGCGAGTCGATCATGTGCACGGCCGCCTCCACCTGCGGCATGTCGGCCGCGAGGTTGGGCGCCAGCGGACGCACCATCTTGTCGCTCATGCCGAACTTGGGCGAGGTGACCCACACCTGCCACACGCGGTCGCGGTCGGGCAGGAAACGGTCGTAGGTGAGGTTGAATCCCACGTACGAGAAGATGAGAAGCGCCACCACGAGGCCCAGCGTGAGCGACACCATACGCGTGAGCGAATTGCCGCGCCGCTTGAGCAGATAGCGCAGCGAATAGTCGAGATTTTTCATAACATTCGGTTTTTTCATGTTCAACTCAATTTGGCGGTACGGGGAGGCATCACCCTCGCCCGTACCAAAAGGTAATTGCGCACCTCAACGCATCATGGAATCGGAAAGTATTCGTCGGATCCGACCGCAGCCATTCGCAGCCTGCGGCTGCGTTTACAAGTCCTACCCACCCCTAAATCCCCTCCTCGGAGGGGACTTCGGTCGCTTCGCTCCTGCAAATACTCCGAACTGGACGCTTACAACTTGTTTCTCACGTCGGTCACCAGCTCGCCGTCGAACAGGCACAACGTGCGCGAGGCGAACGAGGCGTCGTGCTGCGAGTGGGTCACCATGATGATGGTGGTACCCTCGCGGTTGAGCTCCTGCAACAACGTCATGACCTCCTGACCGTTCTTCGAGTCGAGGTTACCCGTGGGCTCGTCGGCCAGGATCAGCTTGGGATTCGACACCAGGGCGCGGGCGATGGCCACGCGCTGCTGCTGACCTCCCGAGAGCTGCTGCGGG
>ERZ827168.2947-NODE-2947-length-18441-cov-4.355705_pt1 | contig 18441 bp, 13 predicted proteins | sample MGYA00519868_ERZ827168 | MGnify/ENA primary metagenome ERZ827168 (study PRJEB31778, sample SAMEA3449271) | human gut metagenome | biome: human gut; feature: human-associated habitat; material: faeces | place: United Kingdom | collected 2010/2012 ...
CCTTGCATCCCCGCGACTGAACCCGGGCGGCACTGGCTCGACTTTAAGAAACCGATTCTGTTTGGTGTCGCCGGAGAACGCCGGTTGCAGTCAATAAAAATTTTGAGAAAAGTTCTTGGGGGTTTGGGGGCTTCTTTCAAGAAGCCCCCAAGCGCTTCCCCGCCCCTTGCATCCCCGAGGCTGAACTCGGACGGCACTGGTTCGACTTTAAGAAACCGATTCTGTTTGGCGTCGCCGGAGAACGCCGGTTGCAGTCAATAAAAATTTCGAGAAAAGTTCTTGGGGGTTTGGGGGCTTCTTTCAAGAAGCCCCCAACGCTTCTCCAACGCCTCCCCTACACTTCAGCAGGCGCAAAAAATCCGGTGCAGTATTTACAAGGGGGTGAGAAGGTGGTATACTATAGGAGAAACGGCACGGTGCCGGACAGAGGAAAGCGGGGAAGAAACCATGAACATAAAGGGGAATCGGCTGTGCGCCGCTTACGTCAACGACGGCGGCGAGGCGGGCATACGGCGCGTTTACGATGACGCAACGCGCGCGCAGACGGAGGGGCTGTTTGACAGTATCCCCGGTGTATTTACGGCGGAGGACATCCGCGCGGGGAAGATACGGGACGCGCAGGTGCTGTTCTCAACATGGGGCATGCCGGTTCTGACGAGGGAGCAGTGGGCAGACGCGGCGCCCAAGCTGGAAGCCGTATTCTACGGTGCAGGCAGTGTCCGGTACTTTGCAGAGCCGCTCCTGTCCGGCGGCGTACGCGTGTTCAGCGCATGGCAGGCAAACGGGATACCCGTGACCGAGTTCACGGTGGCGCAGATCATACTGGCAAACAAAGGATTTTACGGCGCGGCGCGGCTGTGCAGCAGGTCACGCGCAGACCGACAGGCGGCGGAACGGTATTTCCGCTCCTTCCGGGGCAACTACGACACGCCGGTGGGACTTATCGGGTTGGGCGCTATCGGCGCGGGCGTTGCCCGGCGCCTGGTGCAGGACTATCGCCTGACCGTGTACGCCTACGATCCCTTCTGCACGCAGGAGCGCGCGGCGGAGCTGGGCGTCCGGCTGGCAGATCCGGAGGAAATATTCTCCACCTGCCTGACTGTTTCCAACCACACCGCCAATATCCCCGCGACGCGCGGAATGCTGAACTATGCCCTCTTTTCCCGTATGCTGCCCAACGCAACCTTCATCAATACGGGACGCGGAGCGCAGGTAGTGGAGGAGGATCTCGTCCGCGCCCTGCGCGAGGAGCCGGGGCGCACCGCTGTGCTGGACGTGACCGATCCGGAGCCGTCCCCGGAGGGACACCCGTTTTACGGGATGGACAACGTGATCCTGACGCCGCACATCGCCGGGAGCGCCGGCGCGGAGTGCTTCCGCATGGGCGCGTGGATGCTGGACGAGGCGCGCCGCTGGCTGTCCGGCGAGCCGCTGCGCTATGAGGTGACAGAGAAAATGCTGGCAACCATGGCGTAAAACGCCGCCGGACGGTACGCGTACCGCCGACTGCCTGCGCACTGTGGGCAAAACGAGGTGCCCTGTGTTTTCTTTTGTTGCGTTTCCGACACTTTCACGGATGTTGTCGGAAACACATCGCTTTTTGAAAAACTGTTTGTTGACTTTCCGACACTGTGTTGCTATAATTATATACATCCGATATGCCTTGCGGGCGTCCGTGCCGATTTCACCGTGCGGAGAATGAGCAGAGCCTCCCGCAGGCATCATAGATAGCGGAGGATTGTATATGGCTTTTTTGTCTTTGCATAACGTAAAAAAAGAGTATCACACCGGCACTGTCACCGTGCACGCCCTGGAGGACGTTTCCTTTGACGCGAACGAGGGGGAGTTTGTCGTCATCCTCGGCGCATCGGGTGCCGGCAAGACCACACTTCTGAACCTGCTCGGCGGCATGGATACGGCGACAGCCGGCAGGATCGAGCTTGGCGGAGAAAATATCGCCGCTTTTCATAAGCGGGAGCTGACCGAGTTCCGGCGCCGCGAGGTGGGCTTCGTGTTTCAGTTCTACAACCTGATGCCCAACCTCACCGCCCTTGAGAATGTGGAGATTGCCGTTGAGATCTGTGAAAATCACCTGGATCCGAAAAGCGTGCTTGAATCGGTGGGGCTGGCGGACAGACTGAACAATTTTCCCGCAGAGCTTTCCGGCGGCGAACAGCAGCGCGTTTCGATTGCCCGCGCCGTTGCGAAAAACCCGAAGCTGATCCTTTGCGATGAGCCGACCGGCGCGCTGGACTACGTCACGGGCAAGAAAATTCTGAAGCTGCTGTACTCCCTGTCCCGCGAGCAGGGAAAGCTGGTGATCGTGGTCACGCATAACGCCGCGCTGAAGGACATGGCGGATAAGGTAATCCGGATCCGGAGCGGCAGGATCGAGTGTGTGGAAACAAATGCGCATCCTGTTCCGGTGGAGGGGATCGAGTGGTGAAAACCTATTTCAAAACCGTCCGGAGAATGTTCCGGCATCACCTCATCCGCCTGTTTTCGCTCATCGGGATTATCCTGATCTCCGTCGGCTTCATATCCGGCATCGGCTCACCCACCGATATGATCCGGGACAGCATGGAGAATTACTACCGGAATCAGAATGTCAGCGACTTTATCGTCAAAAGCAAAACCGGCAGCTTTTCGGAGGAGCAGATTGCCGCTGTCAGGTCACGCTATGGCGAAAAGCACGTGAACACCGGGATGTCACTGGATATTCAGACAGGCGAAAAGCGCTCCCTGCGCCTGTACTTTCTGGATTTTGACGCGTGGAGCATCAATGTTCCGGAGCTGGTTGACGGAGAAAAAGTGACCGGGGACGGCAAAAACCGCGTTTACGCGGAGGCAGCCGACAATGTAATCAAGGGGTACTCAATCGGCGAAGAGGTGGAGATCGACCTGGGCGCGGCGTTGAAACTGCCGATGGAATACAAAATCACCGTGACCGTACAGGGGATTGTCCGGAGCCCGCTGACCTTCGGCAAAGACGGCGAACCGAGCTATAACAATCCGGAGGGCACCGAAATACCCGACAACATGGGGGAGATCGGCAAGCTGGATCTTCTGGATAACATCCTGTACTGCCCGATGTCCGTCCTGCCCGTGCCGGTCAAGGGCGACCTGTATATCACGGCGCAGGACAGGACGCTTTTCGACAGCTTTTCGGACGATTACAAGGCGTACGTGGAGGAGGAAAAGACCGCCCTCGCCGGACTTCTCGGCGATGACACCGAGGTCATCACGCTGTACGACAATTACAGCTTCAAATCCATCCTGTCCAGCGCGGACAAGGTGCGCGGCATCGGCGATATTCTGATGTTCATTTTCATTGCCGTCACCCTGCTGGTTGTCCTCTCGTCGATGATGCGGCTGATGGAGGAGGAACGCGCGCAGATCGCCTGCCTGAAAACACTGGGCTACTCCTCCTTCAGCGCTGTCATGCGGTATGTTCTGTTTGCGCTGGTCGCGCTGGTTGCGGGCGGCGGAGGCGGATTCTTCGTCGGTGACGGTGTCTCCTGGCTGATGTGCTATGTGTTCGGGTACAGCTACGATATGCCGCCGATCTCGGTCGTGGTGAATCCGGGCTATTACTTCCTGTCCATCGGTGCAATCCTCGCCGTGACCGTGACCGCCGTCTTTGCCCTCGGGATGCGCATGACGGGCGACACCCCCGCCAATCTGCTGAGGCCCAAACCGCCGAAGAAGGGCAAGCGGGTTCTACTGGAGAATATTCCGTTTATCTGGAATCGGCTGGCGTTCCGGTACAAATCGTCTCTGCGCAACGTCCTGCGCTACAAAATGCGGTTCTTCATGATGCTCGTGTCGGTCGCGGTCTCCGCCGGACTTGTTTTCGCCGGGCTTGCGCTTCTTGATATGTGCATCTTTGACGATTTCGGCTCCTCGGCTATCATCGGGATCGCAATCGTTGTCGTTGTGTTTGCGGGACTTCTGACCGCCGTCGTCATCAACACGCTGACAACCATCAATATCAGCGAGCGGAACCGGGAGATCGCAACCCTGATGGTGCTGGGGTATCACGACCGGGAAATCTGCGGCTATATCTACCGCGAGATCTATATCAGCACGTTCATCGGCATTCTGTTCGGCTACCCGGTCGGGATCGGGCTGGCGACGTTGGTCTTCAAAACCATCGGGTTCGGCACGGTCGGCGGGGTCAACTGGTTCATGTGGCTGCTTGTGCCGGTCATCGTGTTCGGTTTCACCCTGCTTGTCACGCTGTTGCTGAGACCGAAGATCGTAAAAACCAGGATGAATGAAAGCCTGAAAGCAATCGAATAAAGGGCATCCCTGCCTATTCGCCGTGCGATGCATTTTCAGAGGCGCCCTGAAGGCAAAAGCGACCGCTCCCACCGGACGGGTGGAGGGCGATCGCTTTTGTGGTATGGTACGGTATGCGTCCGGCTGTCTGCGGGCTATTCCCAGTCCGAATTCTCAATTTCCGCCGCCATGAGCCCCATTTTGAGAACCAGCTCAGAAAACTTTTTCGCGCTGACGGGAAAATCCTCCTCTATCCATGCGCCGAGCAATCCGATAACGCCGCTGACGATAAAGACATACTCATACTTGGCGAGCCGGGCGCTGTTGGCTCTGGACAGGATGCGGTACTTTTCCAGCACCGCGTCGATCAGCCTGCGGTTGAACGCCCGGTTGTCGGATTGCAGGATCAGGATGCGGAACATCCGGCTGTTCTCCTCTATGTATGAGAAAAAGCGTTCCAGTATATCGACAAACTGCTTGTCCGTGGTAATCTCGGACGGCATATCCGACAGGACCGGAATCTGATCCATGACGTCGTTTTCAATGTCATGCCGCAGGGCTATGGTGTCCTCGTAGTACATATAGAAAGTGGAGCGGTTGACATCCGCGACCTTGCATACATCCGTGACAGAGATTTTTTCGGAAGGGTTGCTTTCCAGAAGCTCAAGATAAGCGTCCTTTATGAGCTTTTTGGTCATGCGGACGCGCCTGTTATCTGCCATTGTATGTGTTTCCCTCCATTCAAAAGCAGTGTCGGCGGAATACTGCCTGTTGATATTCCGACACTGTGTCTGTATACCTTATTATAGCATACGGTTTCCGGTCTGTCAATATACGTAGCAAAGCGGGAGGGCGGGATGGCTCCCGCCTTGCCCGTGCGACCGGCAGGATGCCGGCATGCCGAAAAAATGCGCGGGTATATCTTGCAAACCGGTCGGAAACGTGCTATAATGAATCCGCAGGCGGAACCGCTGCCGGCGGGATGCGCCGAAGCCCGATTCTCCCTGATACGCGACCCGAATTAAGCGGAAAGGAATGTACCGATATGCCTACTTTCCAGAGCTCCCCCCTGAATCCTGCCATTTCGTGGCTGTTCCTCGGCTATTTTCTCGTCCTCTTTGCCGAACGGGTGCAGAGTCTTGCGCGCATCTGCCGCACATCCTTTGCGGCGCTGTACCGGACGGGCTTTGACGGCTTCGTCGATACGTTGACGGTTCTTTCGCTGGTCGCCACGGTGCTTCTTTTGGCGTTCGGCTGTAAGGGCTACTGGCAGTCCCTTGTCAATCCCGCCGTCATTCCGGATTATTCCATGCTGACGGTCACTGCCGGCATCATGCTGGTATCGGGCATGATGCACACGGAATACACGGTCGCGCCGGTTCAGTTCGTTTCGTACGGTATGCTGATTATTGCCATGGTTCTGCGCACCGCGCAGACCGCGGCTGGCGCCGATCATCCCGGCATGTTCTGGTACTCGCTCGCCTTCCTGACGGTCCTCTCGATGGCAATCCCCGTCATGTATCGTGCGGAAATTGCCCATGCCACGCTCTTTCACATGATAGAGGCGATTGTGGCGCTGGCGTTGGTCGCCTGCTTTACATGGATGCTGCGGGATCTGTTCCTGGGGCAGGGGCACGATCTTTTGCGCTGGGTTCCCATGCTGATTGCCGCGGTCGGGGATGCCGTGATCCTGGCGATGCGCTGGAAGGAAAACGTCAACACCTTTGTCCTGATCTTCGTGATCCTGTCGGCGGTGGTATTTGCGGTTGGCAAGGTGCTGTTTGCGGCACAACTGCTGTGACCGCTGTCCAAATCGCTGACGGACGGTGCCGGGATTCTCGGCGCAAAGAAGTTTTTTGCAGTTGCAACTGTCGGTTGACATATTGAATGGTCCGGATTGGTTGTTCGCAACTTCCCAAAATGCTATACTATGAGCATAACAACGCAAGCAATGGGAGGATGAATATGATTTTTGCCGATAAGCTGATTTTGCTACGAAAGAAGGCAGGTTGGTCGCAGGAGGAGTTAGCCGAGCAAATGGACGTAACGCGACAATCTGTTTCAAAATGGGAGGGTGCGCAGTCTGTTCCCGACTTAGACAAAATGATACGTCTCTCCGAGCTGTTCGGAGTAAGTACGGATTATTTGCTGAAGGACGAAATGGAAGATGTCGAGCACATAGGTTCGTCCAAGGACACGCCGTCATTAAAGCGGGTATCCATGGAGGAAGCAAATGCGTTTCTTTCTGTAAAAGGCAGAACAGCCAAAACGATTGCGTATGCCGTTTTTTTGTGCATCCTGTCTCCGATAGCTCTTTTGATATTGGCTGCAATCAACCAAAGCACGGCAGGTGCTCTGAGCGAAGGGGTTGCTTGCGGAATCGGCATGATCGTTCTGATTATTCTGGTTGCGATAGCCGCCGTACTGTTTGTATCAAGCGGCAGTCAAACCGCCCCCTTTGCCTATTTGGAAAAAGAGACCTTTGAAACCGAGTATGGCGTGAGCGGCATGGTTAAGGAACGCAAAGCGCAATACAAGGATTTGCACGCAAAAAACCAGATAGCGGGAACCTGCCTGTGTATTACTGCCCTGATTCCCCTCTTTGTCGGAGTACTCGTTGATGCCGATAACGACCTGTTCCTGATGGGTATGCTTTCGCTTTCATTTCTCATTGCGGGCGTAGGGGTGATGTGCTTTGTCAGGACGGGGATTATATGGGCGAGCTATGAGAAGCTTCTGCAGGAGGGCGAATACTCTGAAGAGAATAAGGGAAAAAGCTCATTTTCATCTGCTGTATATACGACATACTGGATACTGGCAACAGCGGTTTATCTGGGATACAGTCTGTCATCCAATAATTGGGGACGGAGTTGGATAATTTGGGTTGTTGCCGGGGTGCTGTTCCGCGCTGTCGTTGCAATTACGGATGCTTTTGAGAAAAAATCAAAATGATATCAGAAGGGATTGGAGTAAACTTATGTACATTTACAAAACAGAAATTTTAACGGTCGGCACAAAATGGTTTTCGGACAAGGCAGATGCAGCAGATATTGCGATGCTGGATAAGCTGTTGAATGAGAGAGCCGCCGATGGCTGGGAGCTTGTCACATACGATTACATGGCAACGTCCGTTCAGATCAAGGGTGCCTTCGTTGTTACTTTCAGAAAAGAAAAGGCGTAACCGGAGGTTATACGGCAAGAGAGACAAGGGAACGAGAATAGCAAAAAGCCTTGAAAACCCAGTGCTTTCAAGGCTTTTTGCTGTGAAAATGCTCCGGATTGCAACAGGATTTGCCAATGTTTTTCTGCCGGAACAACAAATCCTTGTGTTCAGGTAACTCCTCGGATATACTTGAGGTATCTTCACTTCAGGATCAGAACCTTGATATTCGGCATTTCCGTATGTATGCGCGGAGCCGTTGTCATGACGTGACACAACGCATTCACCTTGATGGTATACGCCGTTGTTCCTGCTCTATCGTCCCCATGAACATCCTCGGTACAGAATTCCATGCATGAAACCGTGCAATGAGAAAGCATATCCGATACAAATCTTTCCAAGTCAATCAAGCGACTATTTTCGACGCCAACAAAATCGTGTTGACCTATCCAAATGCCGTCATATATATCACAGCATTCATTACTGGTCGGATCGTCTGTAATTTCGTAGATCAGGCTATTCCCTGCCAAACAGTCAGGAAGATCCATTTTTTGCAGACAATACTGCGGTACATTTGAGCCTAAATTTAGTCCGAATCGATGTGTAATTGCTTTTGCCATCATGTCATACGCAATTTCCTGCAGTTCCCTTTTATTTTGTTTTTCGCAGAAAATAATCTTTCCGTAAATCAAGGTATTGGGCATATGGTTTCACCTCGTGTAATATCTGATTGAATCTTCCTTGAATCTGTTCATCATGTGTGGGTATGCGGACCAGAAATTATTCCGCATAGCGCACAGGAGACGGTTTTAGGCAAGAGTTCGGCAGTCCGGCACTTCCATTTGCGCAAAAGCGCCTTTACCTTCGACCACAGCATCTCAATCGGATTCATATCGGGGCTGTACGGCGGCAGATACCGCAGCTCTATGCCTGCGGCGTGATATGTGTTGTTTGTCCTCGCCGTTCAGCAGCTGCTTTCTGCCCTTCATTGTGCAGCATTTTGTCCATTTTGCTCATATCCTTGTGACATATTGTGCCACTTTTCGCTGCAATTGTCAAGGGTGACTGCTATTTTGGAAGTTGCTATAATTAACATTCCAATCCAGAATATACTTTGAATTTTGGGCATAAACAATCGTGCCAGAATATTCGCCTCCTGGCAAATCAACTTTGCCATTAAGTTTCAAGCAACCTGATTCACCACTCAATGTTACATAGCTCTCTTTAAATGAACTTACTTCAAAATCACCGTGATACGTTATGTATGCCTGTTCTTGTATATCTTTGTGTAAGTTTATAATTCGAAAAGAAAAATAAAAACTTGTAAGTAATATGACTGCAATAACAAAGATATTAACCGCGATTTTTCCAATTTTCCCCATGTCATTGAAAAAATGTTTTTTGTTCAGCATAAACAATATTAATGATAACGCAAGGATCAAGGCAATTGCAACAACCGAAGCCCAAATTTGATTTTTAAGAAGCTCACTATATTTATTCATATTCTAAATCTTCCTTTGCATTTTGCGCGGTGGTGCCTTGAGTAACTTCCTGCCCTTTTTGGTTCATATCATTTTAGCACATACAATATGCGGGACTCTTTCAAGGGCCCCACGGAGTTTTTCCATCTCCCCGCCCCCTTTCCAACGCAGCGTTACCGGATCCGGCGCACCTCAGCCCCGACAGGGGTTCCGGTTCGTGCGGAGGCGATCACGCGATCCACGACGGTGGGGGATTCCACGGTGAAGAGGAAGTGTCGGTTCAGAATGCCGTTACGGGTCAGCACGTCCGTCCGGTCGGTCATCGAGACAGGCAGACTGTTGAAAACCTGATTGCGGTGTCCGGCACAGCGCAGGACGGGGAATTCCGCCCCGGTACGGTCGCGCAGGACAGCCTCTCCGCGGCGGCAGGCGGCGCAGGAAGCGCCGGCTCCGCCGTCCGGCAGGTGCGGATCGGAGGAACCGGGGTACAGCTCCCGGATGACGCATTTTTCAAGCAGCATGAGGGGAATCCGTCCGTACACGACGGCAGAGGAGCCGGGAAAACTCCGGCACAGGTCGCGCAGGCGCGGCAGAGTCAGCTCGGGCGACAGGATCACGCCGCAAAGCGGAAGTCCCGTGATTTCGCGGCACAGCAATGCCTGCATCCGTGCAGCGGCACGGTTGGTCACGTTCAGGCGCAGACAGCCGTACAGGCGGACGTTTGTCTGCCCGGTCAGCCCCGCATCCGACAGCGCGTTGCGCACAAGCTCCCAGTGCCCCGGATTGCCGACAAGCAGGTCGCGCGCCCCCGCACGCAGGGCGGCAGTCAACGCATTCCGCACATCCCCCGCCTCGCGGTCGGGAATCACGGGCGGCAGGGCAACGCCGGATGCCCGCCCGGCATCCGTCCACGCCGCAAGGGGCAGAAGGCGAACCGAAAAAAAGTCCGCCGCCGCAGCGGTAATCTGCTCCGGACGTTCAAAAGAGGCGGTGTATACCGGTTCCGCGGATGCCCCGCCGTCCGGCACGGGCGCTGCTACGGACGCCGCCGCGATCACTCCGTCCAGCGCCTCCGGCGGCAGACTGTCCGCTGACGGATCCGGCATCTGGGCGAGCCGCGCGTCGGTCAGCGCATCCAGCGCAGCCCGGCGGAGGGCGTTGAGATGTGCAGGCGGTACTGTCAGCCCGCCGTCAGACACAACCGTGCATCCCCCCGCCGACAGGCGGTACGGCGTGCCCCCCATGCGGGACAGCTGGCGCTCCGCCCCGGACGCAGTCAGCGCGGCGGTCGGCTCTGCGACGGCAGTCGGGATGTCCCCCGTTACGGTAACAGTTGCCGTTGCTGTTGCTGTTGCCGCCTCTGTTTCTGCCGCCGGGATCGTCCCGCTCCCCTGTCGGAACAGCGGCGCCGTCACGGTCAGCGCGGCAGGCTGTCCCGCGCACAGCGTCAGCGTAGCGCCGACCGGAAGCCAGCCGGGCGCACGCGCCGGATTCAGTCGGGCGGCGGCGGTTTTTTCGGCGTCTGCCGAGCGCGCCTTGTCCGCCTCGGAGCGCACACCCGTCATGCTGTGGTCAATGCGTCCCGTAAAATACCCGTCGGTGAAGCCGCCGCGCGAGAACAGGGCGGCGAGAAATCCGAGCTCCTCCCGGTCGGCGGCACGCCGTTCGTCCAGAAGGCGGCGGAATATGCCTGTAACACCGCCCACGTAGGCAGGACTTTTCATGCGTCCCTCAATCTTGAGTGACGCAACGCCCGTCCGGATCAGCTCCGGAATGTGCGCGGCAAGCGACAGATCCTTCAGGGAGAGCGGATAGCACGCACGCCCCCGCAGATCCCGGTAGGGCAGGCGGCAGGGCTGGGCGCATTCGCCCCGATTGCCCGAGCGCCCCCCGACCAGTGAGGAGAACAGGCATTGCCCGGAGTGGCATACGCACAGGGCGCCGTGCACGAACACCTCTACCTCCAGCGGACCGTCCGCCACCGCCGCGGCAAGGTCGCAAAGGCGCGTCTCCCGCGCGATGACAAAGCGGGAAAAGCCATGGGGGGCAAGCGCCCGTCCCATGGCGGCATTGTGTCCCGAAAGCTGGGTGCTGGCATGCAGGGGAAGCCCCGGCAGGGCGCGGCGGATGCAGGCGGCGGCGCCGAGGTCGGCTATAATCAGTCCGTCCACCCCTGCCGCCGCCGCGCCGTAAGCGGCGCGCACCGCGTCAGGCAACTCGCGGTCGTACACCAGCGTATTGAGCGTCAGGTACACCCGCCCGCCCCGCGCATGGGCGTAGGTGACCGCCGCCTCCAGCTCGCGGCTGTCGAAATTGTGCGCACTCATCCGCGCGTTGAAGGCGGAGCCGCCCAGATACACGGCATCTGCCCCGGCGCAGAATGCCGCCTCCAGTGCCTCCGGCGACCCTGCCGGAGCCAGCAGCTCGGGCAGGCGTGTCGGCGCGGAATCAGACCTCATCAAAGGAAAGCAGGTCGAACATTCCGCCTGTCTTGCGGCGCTCGCGGGATGCGGCGGGATCCTCCGGCACGGCGGTGTCGGGGGTGGGCGTGGCTGTTCCGTTCCCGCTGTCGCCGTACTGCGCATCGGCAACCTGCCGCAGGAATTCCTTGGCGGAAACCGGCTTGGCAGCCACCGGCGCAGGCTCCTCCTGCGGCGCACCGTCCTTTTCCTTGTCGGTGAGCAGGGACCGGAGCAGCTCGTTCTCGCTCCGCAGCTTGCCCATCTCGTCATTCAGCTCCTGGTTCTTGGCGCGGAACACCTTCAGCACCTCATCGTACTTGGCGGTAAGCTGCTCCAGCTCGGCAAGGCGATCCTGATTCGCCAGCCGCTCGGCACAGAATTCCAGCGCGCACAGCAGTGCCGCCTCGTTCCGGGTGCAGCTGCGGCTGTTCAGGTATATTTCCCGCATCTTGCGGTCCACGATACCGGAAATTTTGTCCACCTCTTTCTGGGGTGCTTCCGACAGAACATCCAGCTGGATGTCGGCGATTGTCAGCGCGTACTTGTTCTTCATACCATCCGTCCTTTCATCCCACCGCGCGGAAAAATCCGACGCACGGCGCAGAATATACAAAATGTACTTGAAATCCGGGCATTCCGGGAGTATAATAGAAGTGGATTTTTCTATCTCGCCCCTATTATAATACAAAACGGCGGATTTGAAAAGAGCTTTTCGGTAAATTTTCAGCGACGGCGCGGTTTTTCTTTCGTAAGCCGGCGCTCTGCCCCGGAAGGAGGAGTCCCATGCGTCCCTATATCTGTATCAGCCATGCGTCTGCCGATGCCGACGCGGCACAGCGCTTTCTGCGCGAACTGACCCGGTACGGCTTCCGCTACGAGGCGCCGGATGAATCCGTCCCGCGCCGGGAGCGGGAGGCGTGTCTCCTGAATGCCGAGGCTGTCATCGTCCTGACCTCCCCCGCCGCCGCCGAATCCGGCATCTGCGCGGCGGATATCCGCCTGCTGTTGGGACGGGGACGGCAGGTACTGTGCGTCAGTCTGGAAGAAAACGCCCTGGACAGCCGCTTCTGCTCCGACCGGGAGGAGAACGCCGAGCGCATCGTGTACCCGGCGGGCGAAGCGCCCGACCGCGGTCGGGTGGCAGACTATTTCCATCGCCTGTACCTCAACCGGCTGTGCCGGTGCACGGGGGCTTTTTCCGCCGTGCGCTGTGTGGACGATGCGGGCGGGCGGCTGATCCGGCTGGCGGTGCTGGCGTACCGGGTATGCTCCGGGGAGAAGTTCGCGCGGCGGGACGAGTATGCCGCCGCCGTGCAGGCAGTCGGCGATCTGGCGGACATCTACCGCACCGGGAAAATGGTGCCCATGCTGGAGAGCGAGGCGGTGGCGTGGCTGGAGCGCGGCGCCGCGCTGGGACAGCCGGAATCCATGCTCCGGCTGGCTGAATGGAAGATCACGGGCGGTGCCGTGCGCCGCGACCCCGCCGGGGCGCTGGCGCTGTTCCGCCGCGCCGCCGACGGCGGGGACGTCCGGGGACTGTATCAGGTGGGGCGGTGCGCGCTGGAGGGCATCGGCATGATGCGCGATCCGCAGGCGGCGGCGGACGCCTTCGCCCGCGCGGCGGCTGCCGGGTATCTCCCTGCCCGCTACCGGCTGGGACTGCTCCGCCGGGACGGCGCAGGCGTTCCGGCAGACTGGTACGGTGCGGCGTTCGACCTGTACGCTGCCTGCGCCGAGCTGACCGGCTATCGCCCGCCCGACACCGACATCAACGCCCCGCAGGCGCAGGGGACAGCCGTGCGTCCGGTCGAGCCGCGCCCGATCCGCGCGCATGGCAAGGCGCGCCGGATGGTATCCATGCGCAAGATGCGGGAGGACAGGCTGGGCAGACTGCTGTTCGGCTCCGGCGATGCCCGCCCGGCGGTTGCACCTGCCACGCCCGCACAGCGTGCGGCGGAAGACGGGGAACGGCGGCGCCGGATCCGGGACTGCATGGCGCGGAACCGCCGCCGGCGGGTTGGCATCGCCGACAGCCAGCGGCTGGATGCCGCACTGTCCGCCGGCGTGATGCCGCATTCCGGAGACGGCTGGAGCGACTGGGATCCGTCTGCGGCGGCGTATGCGCTGGGGCGGATGCTGGAGAGCGGCTGCAGGGCGGCGAACTGCCAGCCGATGCCGCTGCACGCACTGCATTGGTATCGGCTGGCGGCGGCACGCGGGCACGGCGGCGCCGCCCTGCGGTTGGCGGAATGCTACCGGCTGGGCTTGGGCATACCGCGCGACGGGAACGAGGCGGTGCGCCTGTACCGCGTTGCCGTGCGGCTGGGAGACCCGGAGGCGCAGTTCCGGCTGGGCGTCTGCTGTGAGCAGGGTCTGCACACGCGGCAGGATGCCGCCGAGGCGGCACGCTGGTACGCCGAGGCGGCAAAGAGCGGCTACGCGCCGGCGCAGAATAATCTGGGCGGCTGTTACGAGCGCGGCGCGGGTGTCCGGCAGGACATGAGCAGTGCGGTGGAATGCTACCGCCGGGCGGCGCAGGCAGGCATCCCGGAGGCGGCGTGCCGTCTCGGGCTGTGCTTTGAGCGCGGCACGGGCGTCCGGAATGACGCCGCGCGGGCGCTGTCCCTGTACGAACAGGCGGCGCGGGCAGGGCATCCGTATGCCATGTACCGGCTGGGACTGTGCTATGATTGGGGGCGCTCGGTGCAACCGCAGTTTGCGCGCGCGGCACAGCTGTATGCGCAGGCGGCGCAGGCAGGCGTGCCGGAGGCGGCGTATGCGCTGGGACTTTGCTGTCGGGACGGCAGGGGCGTCAGCCGCGACGGCGGACTGGCGTTCTCGTGGTTTGCCGCGGCGGCGGCAGGCTGTGCGCAGGGCGCACTGGAGGCGGGACTGTGCCTGCTGGAGGGGCAGGGCGCCATCCGCAAGCCGGAGGAGGCGATGCGGTACTTTGCCGAGGCGGCGGCGTCCGCGCCCGACGCGGGCGGAACCGCACCGTGGCAGGACAGTCTGCCGGCAGCGCCGGTCGGCGCAGAGGAGCTGTACGGCGGCACACCGGATCCCGCTCCCGCCGCCGCGCCTGCCCGCGCCGATCACGGAGGTGATCTGCCCCCGGCGGCGCTCAGCGCGACCGAAACGGCGGCAGAGGCGCTGTACCGGCTGGCTTACTGCCGACTGGCAGGCATAGACGCGCGCAACGCAAGCGGATCGGACGGCACCGCATCGGCGGAAGAGCTGCTGACGCGCGCCGCCCGTCTGGGCAGCGGCAAGGCTTGCCTTGCGCTGGGCGATCTGTGCGCGGCGGGCAGGTCGGCAGACAGGGAGCAGGACGCGGCGGACGCCTCGGTGGTCTGGTACCGCCGCGCCCTGCATTGCCCGTACACACCGACAGCCGGCGCGGACAAAGCCTGCGCCGAGGCGCGGCTGAGGCTGGCGCAGGACTGCTTCCGGCGCGCGGAGCTCTGCGCCGACGCGCCGGAAGCGGACGCATGGAACCGGCGCGGTTGGTCCTACCTGACCGGCGCCGCCGAGGGCGGCAGTGCCGAGGCGCTCATCCGGATGGCGGAATGCGCCTATCGGGGTATTGGCACGGTCTGCAAGCCGTCCATGGCGAAGGCTCTGCTGGAGGGCGTGCGGCGGCGCTTCAGCAACCGGTACGACAGCACGGTCTGCCTGTGGTTGGGCGATTTTTCCCTTTTGGATATCGGAACCGCAGTCCCCGTTTCCGCAACGCCGGACACGGCTGCAGTCCGGGACGCCGACCGCCGTCGCCGTGCGGCGGCACTGTACCGGCAGGCTGTCGCCGCTCCGGCACCGCCCATGCAGGAGGGTATCCTGTATGCGGCAGGCGCCGCGTCCGGCGACAGCCGGCAGGAGCGCGCCCGCGGGGAAGCCATGTACCGGCTGGCACTGCTGGAGGTGTCCGCCCCCGAGGTGACGGACGGCAGGGCGGAGGACCGTCCCTTTGCCTGGCTGTGCCGTGCGGTGCTCGCGGGACATCCCGCCGCGCGGCGGGACTTTGCCCGGATGCTGGCGCGGGCGACCGCGCAGGAGGAGGACAGCCGCCGGGAACTGGAGGAGGCGTGGCAGGCACTGCGCGAGAAGTCCGGCGACACCGGAAAACGCGGCGCGCGGCTGGCGCATGCCCTCTGGGAGCGCACCGGGGAATTTGCCCGGCAGGACCCGACCGTATGGATGCGGGCGTACTATGCCGCCCTGTCGCCCGTGCCGGAGCCGTTCCGGTACACGGACGAGTCCTGCGACCTGTCCCGCGCGGCGAACGAGGAGGATACGGCGTACACCCGCGCCGCTGTCACACCCCGCATGGATGCCGAGGCGATGTACTATCTGGGTGAGTGCCTGTTCCGCGGACTGCACATACCCGCCGACCGCGCCGCGGCTGTCCTCTGCTACCGGCAGGCGGCTGCCTACACGCCGGGACGCGGCGAACCGGTCTGCCGGGGCGCGCTGTGGGCGCAGTACAGCCTGGGCTGGTGCCTGGTGCGGGGTGTCGGATGCCCCGGCGACCCGCGCGAGGGCGTGGCGTGGCTGAGCCGCGCATCCAGGTACCACGGGCAGGCGGCATATATGCTGGCGGAATGCTACGAGCGCGGCATCGGGGTGGATGTGCCGGATACCCGCAGTGCCGTCACCTGCTACCGCCGGGCACTCAAGCTGGGCTACCGCCAGGCGGCGGTCGGCGTGGCGGCAATGGAAAAAGCCCTGCGGAGCCGGGAATAATACAGGAGAACGAATACATAATGGAGAATCAGAATCAGGAAAAGGCTGCCCGGGCAATCGGGCGGGTGGCGGTGATCGGCTGCGGCAGGTGGGGTTCCCTCATCACGTGGTATCTGTCGGCGTGCCGGGGGCTGGACGTGACGCTGTACGGTCGCCCGGACTCCGCGCATATGCAACGCTTCCTGCGCGAACGGCGGAACGACCTGCTGACGCTGCCGGACAGCGTGCAGCTGTCCACCGATCTTGCATCGGCACTGGAGGGGCGGGAGGTCATCGTCATATCCATCGGGGCGCAGGGACTGCGCGGGCTGATGGAGGAGCTACGCCCGCTGGCACTGCGCGACCGCATTGTCGTGCTGTGCATGAAGGGCGTGGAGGCGGACACCGGACTGCGCCTGTCCGAGATCGCGGGCGCGGCGCTTGATCCGTCCTGCCGCATAGCGGTCTGGGTCGGTCCCGGTCATGTACAGGAATTCTATGCAGGCATCCCCAACTGCATGGTCATCGACAGCGCGGACGGGGAGGTCAAGCGGCGGTTGGTGAACGCTTTTTCCGGCGACCTGATCCGTTTCTACTATGGGGAGGATCTGCTGGGCAGTGAAATCGGCGCGGCATCCAAAAATGTCATCGGCATTGCTGCCGGGATGCTGGACGGCATGAAGCTGACGACGCTCAAGGGGGCGCTGATGTCGCGCGGGACACGCGAAATTGCCCGCCTGATCCGCGCGATGGGCGGGAATGAGCTGTCTGCTTACGGGCTGTGCCACCTCGGCGACTACGAGGCGACCGTGTTCTCGCCCTTCAGCCACAACCGGGCATTCGGCGAGGCATGGGTCACGCACAGACCGTACACCGAGCTGGCAGAGGGCTACGCCACCGTGCGCGCCATGTGCCTGCTGGGCGACCGGTACGGCGTGGATCTGCCCATCTGCCGGGCGGTGTACCGCATCCTCTATGAGAACGCGGACCCGATCGCGGAACTGCAGACGCTGTTCTCCCGCCACGTAAAAACGGAATTCTATTTCTGAGGTTCCGGCAGGCTGCGTGCCGTGCGAAAGGAGGGAGGGCGTCCGTTGCGGCACGGAACCGTGCGGCTGACGCTCGCGCGGGGCGCCTGACAGAAAAGGCAGGGTTGACACGGTAGCGTGTCAACCCTGCTGACGGGTTCAGCGTCGCCTGCCGGTTGTCGGACCGGAGGTGGCATTGCCGTTGTTCGGCTTTGCCGTGGCAGGTGCCCCGGTGGCGGGCGCCGTCGTGGCAGCGCCGGGATCGGGAGTCGTTGCGGGAAGTGTGGCGGGCTCCGTGGGCGTGTGCGTCGCCGGTGCGTGCGTCGTGGAGGGCGCCACCGTGACGGTCGCGGGCTTGCCGGCAGAGCTGTCGGTTTCGGTGCCGTTGCCGCCGCAGGAGGCGAGCAACAGCGTTGCCGTCAGTGCCGCCGCGCCGGTTGTCAGCAGTCCTGCCGCCAGGAGACTGCCTCTTTTTCTGTTTCGTCTCATAGTATGACCATACCTTTCTTTTTGTGGCATAAAAAGCCTGAGGGAGCCGTCCGGGCGCCATGCGCCGCACGGGAAGACAGACGGCTCTATGGGTAGTATGCGCCGCGCACGATGTAAAAAGCATAGCAATGCATGGAAAATTCCGTCATTGGGCACGCGACGCCCGCCGCAGGCGATGTCGGTGGAGCGCTGACAGCTGCGGAGTCTGGGACGGGGATCTGGGACGGGGATCTGGGACGTGGAGAGGAAACTTTATTCCGCCAATCAGAAATATTTCCGGGAAACCTCTTGACAAACTCCGGGAAATCGTGTATAATCTATTCGTTGTCGATTGGCGGCTGGGTGATGTTGCCGATCGGTAAGATGCGAGGGTGGCGGAACTGGCAGACGCGCACGTTTGAGGGGCGTGTGGTTCACACCATACGGGTTCGATTCCCGTTCCTCGCACCACCGTTTCACGGAGCGAGGGTTTCGTGAACGGGTATGCGGGCATGGCGGAATTGGCAGACGCGCTAGATTCAGGTTCTAGTCGGGGCAACTCGGTGGAGGTTCAAGTCCTCTTGCCCGCACCACCTTTTCGGACGGAACGGTGCGGTTTTCCCTCTCGGTATCCTCTTAATTTAATATGCGGGCATGGCGGAATTGGCAGACGCGCTAGATTCAGGTTCTAGTCGGGGCAACTCGGTGGAGGTTCAAGTCCTCTTGCCCGCACCACCTTTTCGGACGGAACGGTGCGGTTTTCCCTCTCGGTATCCTCTTAATTTAATATGCGGGCATGGCGGAATTGGCAGACGCGCTAGATTCAGGTTCTAGTCGGGGCA
>ERZ827168.2949-NODE-2949-length-18427-cov-7.116536_pt1 | contig 18427 bp, 18 predicted proteins | sample MGYA00519868_ERZ827168 | MGnify/ENA primary metagenome ERZ827168 (study PRJEB31778, sample SAMEA3449271) | human gut metagenome | biome: human gut; feature: human-associated habitat; material: faeces | place: United Kingdom | collected 2010/2012 ...
TCGGTGTCGGTTGAACGCGACATAAAAAATGATACAAGGCTTAATGAGAATGCCAAAAAAGATCTTTCCGGACTCTTAAGAGGATTTGATTATAAGACATATCTTATTAAAGAAAAAACAATAGATTTTCCGAAGCTTTTAAATGAGCTTAAAGCACTTTCTGCAATCAGGTGTGTTAAAGATTGGTCGCAGATAAAAGAGATTATATTGGCTTCTTTCGCAGAAACATTTGAGGATATTTCGCCGGGCACAAAATATAAAGATGTTTCGGATAAAAATGCGGTTTATAAAGAAATGATGAGAAAAACATATTCATCATTTGATGATATTTTTGAGGAATTTAAAAAATCTTCGGAACTGGTGTATAAAAGCGAAATAAAAAAAACGTCATCAAATTCATCTTCATCCCGTGTGACGTCGTTGTAGCACACCTGTGCCACGGCGAAACCGTTGTCGATCACTTCTTCGAGCGGCAGATAGTTGTGTGGGAGATGGTCGAACGCAATATGAAGGAAAACGATACCATCATCCGTCCCGAGACCAGGGACGATCACCGGAAAACCGAAAACCTGACCCGGGAGGCATTCTGGAACGTCTACCGCCCCGGCTGCGGGGAGCACTATGTGCTCCACTGCCTCCGGGAGGACCCCGCCTTCGTGCCGGAGCTGGATCTTGTGATGGAGCGGGACGGGGAGCTCATCGGGCAGGTCATCTATCTGCGCGCGGAGATCGCCTGCGACGATGGGCGGAAGTTGCCCGTCATGACCTTCGGCCCCATCGGCATCGCCCCGCAGTATCAGCACCGGGGCTACGGAAAGCGCCTGCTGGACTTCTCCCTGGAGCGGGCGAAGGCGCTGGGCGCGGGCGCGCTGGTCATCACCGGCGACCCCGCGTTCTACGGAAAGTCCGGCTTCGTTCCGGCCAAGACGCGGGGCATCCGCTACGCCGACGATCCGGAGGCGGACTACTTCCTCCTCCGGGAGCTGATCCCCGGCTTCCTGGACGGCGTTTCCGGCACCTACCGGGACCCGGAGGGCTACTTCGCCTGTGAGCGGGACCCGGAGGGCTTCGCGGCCTTTGAGGCCGCCTTCCCGCCCAAGGAGAAGCGAAAGCTGCCGGGACAGCTGTTCTGAGTAGGAGGAATCTGAGTATGATCGAGTCAAGATGTGGGCTTCGGTGCAGTGATTGCAACTTTCGGGAATCGATGGGCTGCAAAGGGTGTGTGAATATGGACAAACCCTTCTGGGCGGATAGCTGTCCCGTGAAATCATGCTGTGAAAAGAAAGGCTTGCAGCATTGCGGCGAATGCGATGACTTCGTTTGTCCTTTATTACATACTTTTGCTTACGACATGGAGCAAAGCGATAACGGCGCAAGAATCGAGCAATGCCAAAAATGGTGTAACAATAATGGCATCCAGTAAAGAGTATCTTCATTTCATTCTGGAACAGCTATCCGATCTGGACGATATTTCTTACCGTCCTATGATGGGAGAGTTTATCCTCTATTATCACGGTAAAATCGTCGGCGGGATCTATGATGATCGGTTGCTTGTCAAGAAAACGAGATCCGCTCTGGAGCTTATGCCTGCGGCAATTTGTGAGCTCCCGTATGAGGGCGCGAAAGAAATGCTGCTGGTGGATGAAGTTGACCGCAAAGAGTTTCTTACGAAGCTGTTTGAGGCCATGTACGATGAATTGCCGTCGCCCAAACGAAAGAACAACGGCATTGGAGGGATAGTTGATGAACTATATTCGGATCACAAAAGAAAATATTGACAAGGAACATATCTGCTGCGCCATGTCCGGCAAGCAGAGCGTCGCCAAAAAGGAATGGCTGCGGCAGCGCTTTGATGATGGACTTGTTTTCTATCGCAGTGAGGAACGCGGTAAATGCTTTATCGAGTACATTCCGGCTGAAAACGCATGGGTGCCTATTGAGGCAGACGGCTATCTCTACATCAACTGCCTCTGGGTATCCGGTTCCATGAAGGGACATGGATACTCAAATGATCTGCTGGAGGCGTGCATCCGTGATGCCAGGGCGCAGGGGAAGAAAGGCATTTGTATTCTGTGCGCGGAGGGCCGGAAGCGGGAATTTCTCGCTGACCCGAAATTCCTTGCTCATAAGGGGTTCCGTGTGGCAGACATATCCGACTGCGGGATCAATCTCATGTACCTTCCCATTGAACCGTCCGCACAGATGCCAAAGTTCCGGGAATGCGCGAAGCATCCGGCGATTGAGGAAACCGGTTTTGTCCTGTATTACACCGACCAGTGTCCCTACACCTATTATTGGGTGCCAAGGGTGCAGGCAGTGGCAAAGGAACATGGCATCCCGCTCAAGGTCATCCATATCACTGACAAGGCATCTGCGCAAAATGTACCCGCGCCGGTCACGACCTATGCTCTGTTCCGGGACGGTCAATTTCTGACACAGAGTATTCAGTCGGATAAAAAATTCCTGGCGCTGGCGGGCTTGTAAAACTGATTTTAGCGAGATGAATGGAGGATCGTGCATTGGAGTGTGAAGAATGAAACCGACCGTTATTGATCCTAAAACGACTACCCGTGCTGAGGCGTATGCGCTTTGGATGAACGCGCCGAATCCCATGGTGACTTTTTTCAAAACGCTGGATGTCACACCGCTGGTTCGGTTCAGCCGCAAGCGCGGACTGAAATTCAATATGCTTCTCTGCTGGTGTATCGGCAAGGCGGCCGGCTGGATCAAGGGGTTTTATACTCTCCCTGTTGGGCGCGAGCTGCTGTACTATGACAGAGACAGTTTTTGATATGCACAAGAGCAAGAAGTACGGGTCTTAAAGGAGTATGAATGGTTGAAGTTTATGCATAAGGAAGTCCGGCAGTTGGGGGACCCCTGCATGTCCATCCTTTACCCTTTATATGAACGCAGGAAAGCTAGAAGCATAGCCGGTGCTTTGCTGCATGACTTGTTCAACTTTTTGTCCAGCCCCGTCCCATTTAGGATGCAGGGTTAGCACTTACAAAGAGACATAGCATGAAGAAATGGATATTTTTTTGGAATTTGCAGAAAGAAGGCATGATTTGGCAAGCATTCATCGTCTATTATAATGTAAGAAGGGATACGGAAAGTTGTGAAAAAAGAAAAGGTGGATGAGCGTGAAAAAAACGTGTTTCGTCTTGCTGGTGCTGTTGCTTGGAGTGCTTTTTACAGGAACATATGGGTATGCAGCAATAGCTTCCTCATTATCAATCGGAGAAGGATATGTGAATTACGGTAGGGCGAAAGACGTTTACAGTCTTCCCGATAAGGATTCCGATATCATTTCAGCTCTTGCTGTAGGCGAACCTTGCGATATTCTTTCTATCTCCGGTGATTGGATTGAAATAAGAATGCATACAGAAATGCTGGGTTTTTTTACAGGTTGGATAACAGCTGACAACATCGAAAAAGCTGGAGCTGGAGATCCAGTGCTACCTGGAAATGATCCCGTTGTCCTGATCACACCAACACCCGTTGCTCAGGTCACAATGTCACCTGTTTTCGATGAGAAAACATCGACTCCACAGACAACGATTCCGCAGGAGAAAGCACAGTGGACTTCACCACAGCCAGGGTATACAGTGTATTGTACCGCTGTTGTAAACAACTCCAATGGACAACGCCTTAACCTTCGGAGCCTACCCTCAACACAATCTGAGTCGTTAGGGCTATATTACACTGGGGCTGAAGTCGTCTGCTATAGTGATCCTTCGCAGGAATGGGCCTATGTTTCCGTTGGAAACAGATACGGATTCATGAAGACAGAATTCCTTTATTTGGGAAGCGATCCTGCAAGTATCCCTTCTCAAACACCCATTGCTTATGTAACGAATAACGAAAAGAATGCATGGTTGAATTTGCGCAGTCAGCCTTCTTTAGAAGCTGACGTGCTTGGTAAGTATTATAATGGAGACAGAGTTACGGTAATCGGGAAGGTCGATGATTGGTATCATGTAAAAGCAAATGATACCTATGGGTTTATGCTTGCCAACTATCTGGCCTTGACCGACGCCTCTGCATCAACACAGCAGGGAACGTTGCGGCAATATTCGACAACGCAGTATATTCTAAGGGGATATACCATTGCCGCAAAAATGACCGAAACGGCGAAAGATGCGTTTGATGTAGAAATTCAAATCGTGATCGATCCTGGCGTGAAACTGAATTCCTATCCTTCGAGCTTCAATCTATACATGAACGGAGTAAAGGAGTGTAACATAGGCACGGTGCAAGATTCTTCTATTGTAAGCATTCCAACACAATTTTATAGTCGTATTATGTTTGAACATGAGATATCTTTAATTCAGATTGTTCCTGTAAACAGCGATGGAACTGAAAGCTTGGATGAAGCAGTTTACCTAAAATAGTATTATGAACATATGCGAAATATATTTGCACAACATGCTTATATTACCCGAAAAGAAAGGGGCTGCTTCCTTCCGGAAACAGCCCCTCAGCCTGTCGACAAAAGTATGCAAACACCCCGGATACATGATATAATACGAATCAAGATTCCGGGGTGATTCTATGTATAAGAAGCAGAATCGAGACAAGCAGAAAGATATCCGCGTTGTAAGTTTGGAAGATTTGGTTCCAAGAGATCACTTGTTGAGGAAAATAGATAGAGCAATAAACTTTGACTTTATTTATGAAGAAGTCAAGGACTTGTATTCTGCGACCAAATGGGGAAAACCGGGAATAGATCCGGTATCCCTATTTAAGATTGTCCTGATTCAACACTTGTATGGAATCCGAAGCATGAGGCAACTCCGTACCGTCTGCAAAAGCAGCATGAAAAGACATCCGCGTAATGATTAGGCATAACACTATTTTGCGTTTCATTTTACCTCCAGAATACTTGATGTATTATTCCATACTCCAAATTTGACAACCCGCTATCGAAACTTCTATGCCCTAATGGGCATGCCTATTCTCCATTCCCAATTGATCAGGTATGGGGGTTTCGTGAATGACCATAGTTGATAGAATAGAGATGGCATCTTCCGGTATTTCGTTTTGAATCCTATCATACGGTAGAGCGTATTGGAATTGATAGCTATATCCATTATCTGTACGAACAAGAAATCCATAATCATAAGTAGCTTGTTCAATTGTATAGACAATGTATGTATACCCACCAATCAAGACATCCTCAAAAACGATGTATCTGTTGCTCTTGTCGTATAGCTTTTTGAGAAAATGGCTCTGCTCTTTTTGACTATGCAACGTACTATACACAGTAAACCGAATTCCAGTTTCTTCATTCATAAACGTATAGCTGAACGGATAGCGTTCCAGTTCTGTTAGTTCAACAGTTTGATACTGATACTCTGCTGGAATCATTAGAGTCAGAAATCCACCATCAACCTCCAGAGTTACATCTTGGTCATTATTAAGATTTTCTTCTCCTTGGCCTAGAGCAATTTTCAAGTTCAAAACAGACAAAATCAGTACGATTAAGCAGCCTATAGACCGAAGTTTTTTCATGGAATTACCTCCTCGTCTAAGAGTCTTCTGCTCCACTAGTTCTAGTAACTTATAAACAAGACGATCAGAGCTCATCATTTGTTCCCTTAATTTTCAAAATTACGTTGTGACATAGTCTAACCGGCACCAGCTGCTACTCATTTTGGTATGAGCCTCTGAGCAACGTGTTTTCGCGTCCTTTCAGGGTCAAACATATTGTATTTATCGCAAATAATATATGATCTCAAATTCTCATCGGAAAGGTTTTACCTACAAGCCTTTCGTAACCGCTCAATAATCCCGTGTCCTGACAACTTCCTCTAAACATGCGATACTTATCCATAGCACTTGAAAAACTATGGAGGGAAGCACATGACAATACCGGAAGCAAAGCGAGCCGCAGGAATCATCGAGCGGAGACGGCTGATTCATGGGCGATAGCAGAGCGGTCAAAGCGTGAAGGCATGGCGCCCGTGCTCGACATATTGCCTGAACGCGCAGAGCAGAACAAGCATTGAGTAACGATGCAGATACAGAAAAAATTAAGAAAGCTGAGAAGATGCTGATGCAGAGAAAAGGAATAGCAAAAGAATCCAAAGGTTAAGAATGAAAGCGTGATATTAATGCCGAGGACGTTCTTTGATTATCGTTGAAATAGACGCCCGAAAATGGGCAAAGAGCGCATAAAAAGGAGTTGTCTCACGAAAAGAGGCAACTCCTTTTGACATGTGACGCCAAGAAATCCGTGTGTGACGAGAACTGCTCAGATCAACATATCGGAGTGAGCTTTCTTTTTTTTGTCACGGTAGTGGTTGATAACCGTCCAAACCAGTACGGCCAAGGCAATCAAAATAATGGTGCACGAAACCGGACGCTTAAAGAATACCAGTGGATTATTCAGGCTGGTTCGCAATGCTGTACGGAATTCTCGTTCGAACATGCTTCCCAGAACCAGACCCAAGACGGCGGGAGCAATCGGGTATTGCGCTTTCATCATCAGGTAGCCGAATAGACCCAACGCGATGGTCATCAGCACATCAAACATATTTGAGCGAAGCGCGTAAGAACCCACCAGAGAAAGCACAACCAGCGCTGCCGAAAGATAGTTGGTCGGTACGGCCAGCACCTTTGTAAAAATCTTAATGCCAAACATCTGAAGCAGCACCATGAAAATTGTTGCAATCAGAAGCATGCAGAAAACGCCGACAATTACGTTGTATTTTTCCTTAAACATTGCCGGTCCCGGCGTTAGACCATGGATCATCAGACCGCCGAGCAAAACGGCTGTCGGGCTATCGCCGGGAATGCCCAGCGTGAGCAAAGGAATCAGCGCGCCTCCACAAACGGAGTTATTGGCGGCTTCAGACGCGATTACGCCGTCTGGATTACCCTTGCCAAAGGTTTCCGGTTCTTTGGAAAAGCGTTTGGCTTGATCGTAGGCGATAAACGAGGCAATATTTCCGCCCGTCGCAGGAATAATCCCGATCATGGTTCCGATCAGACTGGAGCGAAGCAAATTCCATTTATGTTGCCACAGCTTTTTAGGTGACGGAACAAAATTTTTCAGTTTGACATCCACCTTCTCCGTTTCGTTTTTTTCCAAACAGCCTTTCAGAATCTGCGGAATGGAATACAAGCCAATCAGCGCCGGCATGGTAGAAACGCCGGATAGCAGATTATAGTTGCCAAACGTAAAACGCAAATCCCCCCAAATGGGATCGGTTCCAGCCATCGAAAGAACGATGCCGATCAGTCCTGCAATCAGGCCTTTCGTCATGGATTTGCCGGAAACTGTCGAAATAATCGTCAAACCAAAGAAGGCGAGTGCGGCATATTCTGGCGCGGAAAAACTGGTACACAACGCCGCCAGCTTTGGCGCAGCGAAAACCAGAATCGCCCAACTGACCAGCGAACCAACGCCGCTGGCAAAAGCGGCCCACCCTAACGCCTCAGCAGCTCTTCCGTTTTTCGACATGGGATATCCATCAAAAGTGGTCACTACTGCGGACGGCGTACCTGGTATGTTGAGCAGGATGCTGGCTACTGCGCCGCCGGCCATTCCGCCCACATAAGCACCAAGCATTGCGCCGATCGCCGGAACGGGCTCAAGCGTAAAGGTCATAGGAATCAACAAGGCGACGGCCATTGTGGCAGAAAGTCCAGGCAGAGAACCAAAGATCAGACCCATACAGGTTCCGGCCAATACCATGATCAAGGAAGTCGGATTGCAGACGGCAGAGAGTACATAATTTAAAACTTCATTCATTCCGTTGCCTCCTTAGTTTAGAATCATATCCAGAATCGGTTCCGGAAATGACACGTTAAAGCACAAGCCGAAAACCGCATAAACGACAGTAGCGTACAAAATGGAAAGGAGAGCAGCTTTTTTCCACGAGAAGGAGGTGTCCAGCAGCATACTTTCCACGAAAAAGAAAATAAGTGTACTAACGAAAAAACCAATTACATTCCACATTGCTGCATAGACAACGATCAGCAGGATGGTCACGATAATTTTCGTCGCCTGTCCCTTTTGAGAAGCCGAAGGGGCTGACGTCATTTCCTTTTTCAGCCTCCGATACGTTATTATTCCTCGGATTAAGGTTACCGCGCAAAGGAACATCATCAAATATAGGATAATCTTAGGAAACGTCATGGATTGCATACCTTGCACATTGGTTCTCGCCTTTGTGTGATAGGCAATATATTGCAAATAGCTGGCGAGGCCAAGCATCAGGCCTGTGACTGCCATTTCTATTCGCTGCTTTTTCAAATCCATACCTTCAGCTCCTTCATTTTCAGGAAAGAAAACGCCGTCCTCCCGTTTCCGAAAGGACGGCGCGGGAAATTTGTCGCTAATGACGCTGTAGCGCTTACTGGAAAATCTTCTGTGCGGCAACGCTCAGACCATCATAAATGCTTTGAATGTACGTATCCAATTCTTCTCCGTTTATCGGAGTACTGACGAAGGAACGTTCCTTCGCGACAGCTTGCCATTGTTCGGAAGACAAGACAGTCTGGAACATCTCCGCCAATTTGGCACGAACATCCTCGCTAACACCGCTCGGCGCCGCAAGATAGGAGATCATGGCGATATCGCCATACTTGAAAATGTCGTAGCCGAGTTCTGCAAAAGTCGGTACATCCGGGTACAATTCAACACGATCTCTGGTAAAGAATGCCACGATTTCTACTTCACCGCTCTGAACCTGGCTCAAGCAGTCCGCAGGCTTCATACAGCCCGCCTCAATATGGCCGCCAATGATCTCCGTCAGTACACGGGAAGCGCCATCATACGGAATATTATTGAACTGAATCCCCGCTTCTTCGCACAGCACACCGATACAGGCCTGATTCGCATTGTTGTTGCCTGCCTGAGAAATAATTACCTCGCCGGGACGCGCAGTAGCGTCGTCGAGCAAATCCTGAATGGAAGAATATTTTCCGCCGTTTTTTGCGGATTTCACGACCACACACAGCGGATCTTCACTCAGAGATGTGATATTGGTAAACATCTCTGGCATGATCGGAACCTGTCCCTGAGCGGCAAGCGCGATATACGAGCTGGTCACCAGACCAAGGGTGTAACCGTCGTTCTTGGAAGTCATTGCCTGCGTGATGCCAGTAACGGAACCGCCGCCTGCAACATCCTCCACAACGATATTCACATCCAGTAATTCCTTAAAAATGGGCTGAAGGGAACGTGCCATCAGGTCGGTTGCACCGCCTGCACTGAAAGGAACGATAATCGTGATTTCCTTTTTAGGAAAATCGCTTTGGGCAAAACCGGCCGCAGTTAGCGCAGCAACGAGTAGGATGGAGACCAACAGGCATACGATTTTCTTCATGTTTTTTTCCTCCTTATTTTTCACGCTGTATTCGCTCAGCGTGCATTATACGATCAAATTACGGCGCTCATAAGGTCATCTTCAATGCGCATCAGTCGGTTGTATTTTCCGTTTCGCTCTCCTCGAACCGGCGAACCGAGTTTCATTTGCTTTGCCCCGACTGCAACGGCCAGATCCGCTTGGAACGTGTCATTTGTTTCGCCAGAACGAAGAGAAGCCGTAATTTCAAATCGGTTGTTTTTCGCCATCGCCGCTGTCTTCAACGCCTCACTCACTGTGCCGATTTGATTCACCTTCAGCAACAATGTATTGGCTGCTTTTTTTTCAATACCCATTTTAAGTCGCTCGTCATTAGTCGCAAACAGATCGTCGCCGACAATTTGTTTCTCAGGCAAAAGCGACGTCAGCTGTGAAAAGTGGAGCCAATCGTCTTCGTGGAAAGCATCCTCGATGTAAAGCAGTGGGTAATTGCGGCAGAGCTGCTGATAATATTCGATCAGCCTTTCAGCCTCCATGCAACCGCTTTTCATATTATAGCAGGATTTTTGAGCGTCAAATAATTCGTTGGCCGCCACATCCAGCCCCAGAAAAACGTGTTTTTCACATCCGACCTGCCTTGCAACAGACAGCATGGTTTCGAATGCTTCCTCCGTGCTGCTCATCGGCGGCGCAAGTGCGCCTCCGTCTTCGGCAATCACACCGTATTTTTCTGCACAGCGTTTTTGCAGCAGAGCGCGCATGTCGCTGATGGCCTCCACCTGATCGTGAAAGGAGGAAAAACCGTCAAGCACATACAGATAATCCTCAAATTCCAATCCAGAAGGGGAGAAGGCACCGCCGGAAATTACCGTAGACATTACGTTAGGCAATCTCGTTGCACTTAAACCACCCAAATAGCGATACAGCGGCAGCCCAAGCGCCAGCGCACCTGCTCGTGCGGCTACCAGCGAAACCCCTAAAATAGCGTTACCACCCAGACGGCTTTTTTGCTTTGTGCCATCCAATTCGATCAGCCTTCGGTCAATTTTTCGCTGATCGGTGACATCCATTCCGATGACGGCAGGAGCCAGGATCTGATTGACATTTTCAACTGCCTTTCGAGTTCCCTTCCCATGGTAACGACTTCCGCCGTCGTAAATTTCGAGTGCCTCGTATTTTCCCGTCGATGTGCCGCTCGGAACGGATGCGGCAACCGTCAAACCGTTCGTACAGGTCATTTCAACCTCAACGGTCGGCTTTCCTCGCGAATTCAAGATCTCCCGGGCATAGATCTGTTCTATTTTAACGCTCAAGATTCATTCTCCTTTTTCTCAATCACGACAACCCGGAAATTCATGATGTTAGTTCCGGTGTGTCCCGTTATCAACGCGTCGTTCAGTTGAAGCAGCGCTGTCGACGAATCATGCCGCCCCAGCATCTCCCAGAGATTAAGTCCCAATTCACAAGCTCTTTCAAACGTTTGATTATCCGATATGCCTCCGGCAATGTCACTCGGACCATCTGTACCGTCGCTGTCCATTGACAAGCACACCGTCGGGCTTTGCGCATGGAGTTTAAGCGGATAGCCCAGTGCCGTTTCTTGATTGGGGCCACCAGCGCCGCATGGCCCATGAATGGTGACGGTGGTTTCTCCCGCAGAAATGATGGCGCAGGGGGCGGCAAAAGGACGCCCAGTTTTCGTAACTTCGTTAGCAATGCCAGAGAAAAATATACCCAAATTACAGGCATCACCTTCCAATGCTGTGGAAAGCACATACGGGGTATAGCCCAATTCCTTGGCTTTATTGGCTGCAGCTACACAGGTGGAACGTGGGTCTGCTACACTGTGGATATATGCTCGCGTATTAGTCAGCTTCTTAGGCGTTTCCATTTCGGGATGTGCCAGTCCTTCGAGCAGATGCTCGCGAATCGACGCTGGCGCTTCATCCCAAATCGCATATTCCTTCATCATGTCGATAGCGTCTTGGAATGTCGTCGGATCAGCCAGACTTAAATCCGGCCATGGCATGTCGGGCGGCGCCGTATCCAGAGTCAGTGTATGGATTTCTGCCGGTTTCGCATATTCGACCAAGTGACCGCCTTTCATTTTGCACAAATGCTTGCGCACAGCGTTCATCTTTCCAATGCTTGCGCCGCTCTTGAGCAAGGCATCGTTGATTTTTCTTAAATCCTCCAATGTAATCCGGCCACACGGGAGATTCATCATCGCCGAGGAACCGCCTGTAATGGGGGCAAAAATCAGATCCCTTTCTCCTGCTTTCTGAAGGATGGATAGAATCTTTTTCGCGCCGTCGATTCCGGCTTGATCCGGAAGTGGATGCCCTGATTCGATGATTTCAATCCGTTTCAACCTGCGCGTATCGCCCTTTTTGACCAACACGACACCTTCGTCGATCAGATCGCCCAGTTTTTCCTCTAGAGCCTGGGCAATCGGATAAGCTCCTTTTCCGACGCCCACAACATAGATATGATCAATTTCTCGGAGGAAAATTGTTCTTTCTCCGATTGAGATGGATTCGGGCGTTCGCTGAATGAGCCGCAGTGTTTCGTGATACGGAATGGCACGTTGAATGGCTGCTTCCGCGATATCCAACGCCACCTTCCGGGTTTTTGTCTCCCCGTGAGAAAGTAACATGTCATAATTTTTGATAATGTGTTCGGATTGCGGCATTTTTTACTTCCTTTCCTTTCTTTTTTACTTTATTAGAATTCTAACATTTTAGTTTTGGAATGTCAAGACGTTATGAACAAATTTTCGCCGTTTTTTTTATTCGCTCTTTTCCGAGCACTCGTGTGTGCCTGCTCTCCGTTTTACAATGAATATTTACATATTTGACAGATGACCTTTCTTTTTTCGCCCAAATCATGTATAATAAAGTAGAATGTTAGTTTATCTCTAAAACCAAAGGTGGTGCAATCATGCTCGATAATCGGACAATCGGTGATTCCGTCTATGAAAAGATCAAATACGATATCGTTCATTTAACGCTGAAGCCGGGAGAGAAGCTTTCCGAAGCTTCCCTCGCGGAGAAATATGGCATTAGTAAGGCGCCCATTCGCGTCGCTTTGCGTAAATTGCAGGAAGAAGGCTTAATTGTCATTCGCCCACAAAGCGGGAGTATTGTTTCGCCGATTTCCATTTCTCGTGCCGTCAATATCATTGATATTCGACTTTTATTAGAGCCTTATGCTGCGGCACATGCCGTACAAAACCTTACCAAAGAAGATTTACGCTATCTAGAAGAACGCTTCAAACTTCTGGATATCATGGTGCCGGGTTCAGAGGAGAGGAGTCAATTCATCTCCAAGGTTGACATTGAGCTGCACGGCATGATTCAGGATCGTAGTGGTAACCCGATGATTCGAGAGATTCTGAGTCGATATGCCTCTGAAATCCAGCGAATCCGTAGAGCCAATATCGAGTGGAGAAACCGAATGGGGCCTTCCGAACAGGAAATGCGTTATATTTTTGCGGCGATCACGCAGCGCGATGCCGAAAAAGCAGCGGAAGCCATGAGGATTCACCTGAACAATATCCGAACGGCGCTTCTGAATTTGCCCAATCAGTCAGAATAAGTATGGAGTCTTCATTTTAGAGTCTATTCCGACTTTTGTGTAAACGTAGGAGTCAGAAAAAATCATAGTGCTATGAGACGGTGAACAGAGCAATCAGTTCGCCGCCGTGACTGTTGCAAAAGAGAAATCCAACCGATTGTCAGGGATTGTCAAGCTAAAAACTTGGCGGTCCCTTTTTGCGTTGTACATCCGTTACAAACAAGTTATCTACGGGTGAACTTTCATTTTTCTTGAATATCGTCTTGACAAATCCTTGTCACTGAGCTATTATACTAGACGGTCGTATAGTAGACGAGCGTCTACAAGGCAAATGAAATAGGAGGAAAGACGTATGAAAAAGAAAATATCGGCTTTTCTGGCGTCCATGCTGCTTTTGGGCAGCATCGGCGGCGCGGCGATGGCGGAGGGCATGACCCCCGGTACCTATGAAGCGGCAGCGCAGGGTTTTCACGGTGATGTGAAGCTGAGCGTGACGGTTGATGCGGAGAAGATCACCGCAATCGACATTCTGGAGCATAGCGAAACCGAGGGCATCGGCGCGGCGGCACTGCCGAAGCTGGTGGAAGCGGTGCTTGCGAATCAGACGATCGGCGTGGATTCCGTTGCGGGCGCGACGGTGACGTCTGAAGCGTTCAAAGCGGCGATGACGGATGCGCTTACGCAGGCGGGCGCGGATATGGACAAGATGACGGCGGCCGTTGCAGCTTCCGAACTGGAAGACGTCCAGATGGACGCGGATGTGGTCGTCGTCGGCGCGGGCGCGGCGGGTCTTTCTGCGGCGCTGAAGACGGCTCAGAATGGCCACAGCGTGATCCTGCTGGAAAAGATGGGCGTAATCGGCGGCGCAAGCGCGATGGCCGGTTCCGGCACGATGGCGACCGGCTCCAAGTGGCAGAAGGAAGACGGATATGAGGATTCCGCCGAGAAGCTGGTCGAGGATATGATGGCGAACGGCCACCAGAAGAACGACCGTGCGACCGTTGAACTGTTCGCCAACACCATCGGCGAAGCGTTTGACTGGCTGGTTGGCGAGGATGGCGCGGCTGTTCCGTATCAGCGCAGCGGCAAGCCGTCCCGCAGTTACTCCGGCGAGGGGCGCGGCACGGGCGTTTGCAAGAACTTGGCTGAGCGGCTGGAGACTGCCGGCGGCACACTCCTGACCAACACCCCCGCGACGGAACTTGTTGTAGAGAACGGCGCGGTTGTCGGCGTGAAGGCTGAGGGCGAAGGCAAGGCGTACACCATCCGCGCGAAGGCAGTCATTCTGGCCAGCGGCGGCTATGGCGCGAACGATGCGCTTGTGCCGGATGAATACAAGAAGTTCGTCTATGCCGGTCATGCGGGCGCGACGGGCGATGCGATCAAGATGGTTGAAGGACTGGATGCCGACCTCATCAACATGGATCTGGTGAACACCCAGCCGAACTCCATGATCCTGCCGAGCGGTTTGGGTCAGTATTGCAACCCCGGCGTTGCGGGCGCATATAAGGCGGGCGCTTACATGGTCAACCAGAACGGCGAGCGCTTCTTCAACGAGAGCGCGAACGCATGGGATCTGATGCAGGCGATGAAGCAGAACGAAGCGCAGTACCTGATTATGGATCAGACGGCGTTTGACAACTTCAACGCGGGCATGACCAATTCCAAGATTTACACGATGGAAGACGTGGAGAAGTGGCTGAGCGACGATTATGACGGTCAGCCGGTTATGAAGCAGGGCGCGACGCTGGCCGAGCTTTGCGAGAAGCTGAATCTTCCGGCGGACGCGGTGGAAGCCTCCGCGAAGGCATTCAACGACTGTGCGGCGGCTCAGACCGCGGATGCGTTCGGACGCACGCCTGCCGCGGCGCAGAGCGAGGAAGGCCCGTTCTACGCGCTTCAGATGCACATCCGTTACTATGCGTCCCTCGGCGGTCTGCATATCAACGACAGCATGCAGGTGCTCAACACGAAGCAGGAAGCCATTCCGGGTCTGTACGCGGCGGGCGAAGTCGTCGGCGGTCTGGAGGGCGACGTTTACATGGGCGCAACGCTGTTTGGATGGGCAATCGCTTCCGGTTATGATGCGGCGAACGCGGTGAACGCCGTGATCGCGCAGTAAGCAGAGCCTATATGATTTGTACGGTTTAACGTAAAAAATGCCGGAGTCGGTTGCCGATTCCGGTATTTTTTTGTATAATGATGTCATGGGAGTGAGGAACATGGCAAACGAAACGGATCAGGCGTTGGACAAAAAGACGCTGATTCTTGCGGAGGCAGAACGCATTTTTGCGGAAAAGGGCTACTATGGGCTGGGACTGTCGGAATTGCTGAAAAGCTGCGATGTGCCGAAGGGGAGTTTTTATTATTACTTCCCGGGTGGAAAGAAGCAGCTTCTTCAGGAAGCGCTCGAATTCAGCTACCGCAGGATGGAGCGCGGCATCAATGGGCATATCCTCGTGGAAGAAACGGCGCTGGCTTCTTTTGAACATATGGCGGATCGCCTCGCTCAGCGCGTGGCTTCGGGTAAATATTTTGCGTCGCTGTTCCTTACGATGATCTCGATTGAATCTGTCTATCTGGATGAAAGCGTCAACCAAACCTGCCGCCGACTCTACGATGACTGGCAGAAACTCTATGCGGATCATCTGGTGCGATTTGGCTTTTCTGAAGAGGAAAGTGTTCCTAAGGCGCAGGCAATTTTTGCACTGATCCATGGCTCGATGATTTCCAGTTGGATTAAGCGCGACCCGGCCGATTTGATGATGGCCAAAAAAGCGCTGCGCGGGATCATCGGTGAGAGATAAAAAGAAAGAATGGTATGGCAGGTCGCTTATCTGCTGGCGTCTGAGGAAACAGTCAGCCATGAGTTTGGTGCGTATGATCGTATTCGAGACAACTTCCCGAAGTATGTTGTTTCCTTGGATGAGCTTGACATGAGCCGAATTACTAAAAGGAGACGGATGCTTTGAAGAAGAGATTTGCAATATTTTTTATGTTGATACATCTGTTCATGGTGTGGGAGCAAGAAGCTATTGCGGTAGAAAATATTTCAATTGAATCCATAAATTTATGTCAGGTATATATAAGAATAAAGGAAGGCTGTACAGAACTGTCTAAATCTGATTTGCTTGAAATGGATCAATATGAGGAAGCGATTATTTATGTACCGGATTCATTTTCTCAAATTGATGTGCTTTATAACAGACTTAATGCTACAGATTTTGATGTGTCTGCCACTCACCCTCAACTATCTTCGTATGATGGTTGTCTTTACTCAAAAGACGGAAAAACCTTTCTTTTGCAGCCTTTCGGTCAAAAGGTTGATATTTTGAAAATAAAGGAAGGGGTAATCAACCTAGCAACAAATTCCTTGCAGGGAAAGGTGAAACGTCTTATCATTCCTTCAACATTGATTTCGGGCGATGATGAAATTGAACGAAATGGGAGCTTTGCTGAAATTCAAGAAATAGATGTTCATGATCAAAACGTTCGATATGCATCGAAAGATGGTGTTCTATATTCTAAAGATATGAAGAAATTGCTATGTTATCCGTCAGCTAGTGGAAAAAGCATATTTAAGATCCCTTCGGGTGTTGAATATATCGGTAGTTTTGCATTCGCATCCGAAGAAAGTTTGGAATATGTGATTATTCCAGAAACAGTATCTGTGATTGATGATTATGCTTTTTGGTTTACAAAACTTTGTAGAGTGGAAGGATGTGATGGTGTAATATCCGTTGGACAGGGCGCATTTGAGGGCTCTGTCTTGCTGGAAGAAATACAAGGAATGGAGAAATTAGAGAGTATAGGAGAAGAAGCGTTTAGTGCAACGGCATTAACTAGTTTTACTGTTAGCCAAGCATGTTCATCAATTCCATCAAAAGCGTTCTATGATTGTCGTTGCTTGAAAGATGTTGTGATTTTATCAATGAATACGACTATTGAGGAAGATGCGTTTTCAAAAAGTGAAGCAAGGCTATCTGATGCTGAACTGACCATTCATTGTTTTTCAAATAGTCTCGCAGAATCATTTGCACGCAGCCAAAAGTGGAAAGTTAACCTTTTTAATCAGTATTAATGATTGTTAGGGGCTATCCCATATTTTGTGTAAACGTCAAAATCCGGTGCAAAAACTAAAGTGGAACGAGGCGACGGGCAGGGTATCCTGTTCGCCGCCTTGATTGCCATGAAGCAGAAATCCTACAACCTGTCAAAGGCAGCTGCGCAGCCGCTGTTCATATGCCCTTGACGGACAAGGGATTTCTGTTACATGGGCATCTTGGCACCGTAATGGGTAACGGTTATGACAATGCGACAATGCCGCGCTTTACCTATGGATACGGTGCGAATGGTCAGGCTGCATCTCCATCGAATGGCACCTGATCGAGCGTTTGGATTCGCATGTAAAAGCTTGATTTTGATAAGCTGGCTTCCCGGCGGTGTGAGGGCTGGGAACCAAGTTTTTTCTGTACTGGGGAATTATTGAACGGTTACGATATACCGGTTGGAAAATTTCAATGAAAAAAGCCTCATACACACCGGATGCTTTGAGCATTCCGCAGCGTATGAGGCTTTTCAATCGGGTGCGCCGAAGCGCATCGCCTGCGCGATCCTTCGCAAGAAGAACCCTGAACGCGGAGCGGGGTTAGCCTAGAATTTCGCGCACCTTTTTCTCCAAGACATCGGCCAGCGCAGCGTGGCTTTCGCGATCCATGTGCAGTTGATCCTCTCGGCTGGGGTGGGCCACCTGAGCTGCGTCGAGGAAGTACGCGCCGTGCGCCTGTGCAACGGCTCCGTATACCTCAGCGAAATGATGCGATTTTTCCACGGCTTCGCGGGTGAAGCAGCCGAACGGACTGCTTTCGACATCATCGCCGATATGAATCGGCGAAACGATCAGCACCTTCGGCTTTTTGTAATGCGGCGCATAGGGGAAAGAATCGATGATTCGGAGCAGCTGCTCCATGGCCTTGCCCAAATCCCAGAGTGTGGGGTTGATGCGATGCTTGAGGTCATTCGTGCCCAGCATCAGGATAATCAGATCAAGCGGATTGTGGGAGGCAATGCAGGTGGGCAAAAAGGTCTTTCCGTTCCGCCCAGTCTCCACCTCGTCTTCAAAGACGGTGGTTCGGCCGCCGCAGCCCTCCTCGATGATGCGGTAATCGCTGCCCAACTGGCGCTGGAGCCGCCCGGTAAAACGATCCTCATAGGGGTGGCGGCCGCCGAGCGGATGGGACGCGAACGTATTGCTGTCCCCGTAGCAAAGAATGTTTTTCATTTCGCCCTCCGCCTCACGCAATCAGGCCGAGCATACGCGGCAGGCAGAGCGTGATTTCCGGCACGAAGGTCAGCAGCAGAAGCAGAATGGAATATTCCGTGTCCGTCAGTTCCACAGGGACACCGTATTTGGTAACTTCCTGTGTGCGTTCATCCAGTGTAAGCTGATGATATGTGATTTTGGAATGCTGTGCCGGCTGGGCCGGGTTTCCCTGATAAATCTGGTATCTGCGGATCAGTGCCTTGGCGCGGCTCAC
>ERZ827168.2951-NODE-2951-length-18417-cov-2.934321_pt1 | contig 18417 bp, 18 predicted proteins | sample MGYA00519868_ERZ827168 | MGnify/ENA primary metagenome ERZ827168 (study PRJEB31778, sample SAMEA3449271) | human gut metagenome | biome: human gut; feature: human-associated habitat; material: faeces | place: United Kingdom | collected 2010/2012 ...
TCATTGACGGTGTAGACCGTGTTCGGATTTATCACCGGAAGCGTAATCGGGTAGTAGTACTTGCGACCTCCGACGGTAGCCTCAATAACAAGACGTGTGTGGCGAGGAGACCATGCCGCAGCCGAAGAGTCCTCTGAAGTCGGGTTAGGATAGCAGTAGAAATGATGCGCGGATGTTTCGGATGAAGCATACTCCACAGAAAGGGAGGCAGGTGTCTCACTGTAGAGGCCATCGGCCTGAGTCTCGTTCTTCGACTTGTTCAGCCAGAGAGTCGGTGTTCCTGCCCCGGAAAGGACGGCATTGCCGGCTACATTGATGAGATAGATGCCCTCAATCGTTATCGGGGTTGTCCGGTACTGGGCAAGTTCCAGTTTGTTGGTGATTTTACCGATAACAACCTTCGCGGCGAATCTCTGCACTTCGAGTGTGACAGACACGCTTGCCGCGGACACGGAAACCGCCTTCTGTCCGTACATCACAAAAGACTGTCTGCCGTTGTCTCCGAGCAGTGACACTCTTGAGCGCAGGTCGTCAAGCGTCCTTACATCCGAAAGCGCAGGAGCGTTCACAAGAGCGGCAACAGTCTTTTCGCCTTTTGTGCAGGATATTTCAAGACTTCCGGAATCGGAACTTTTGCTGGCCTCGATGTTTCCGGAATTGGTGAACACGAACACCTGCACCGAAGAAAGAGCCTTTTCGTCCGACTCGGAGCCGGCTCCGGCTGCCTTCGTGGCATTTTCGAGAGGAATGTTTACGCAAAGTTCCGCAGTTTCCGCCGGCATGTTTACGGCATCTTCACGAATTGTCACATCCTTGTTGCAGGACATGAGGAGAGCCGTTGCACAAGCTCCGGCAAAAAAGATTTTTGTTTTCATAAAACTTTGATTTTAAGAATGTTAATAATTTATTTTTGAAAAAGTTCCATTTCCGGGTCAAGATTGGCCCTATAGCGCATTGACGGATCCATTTCGAGAGCCTCAACGAACTCGTGCCTTGCCTTTTCCCGCTGTCCGAGACGGGACAGGACCAGAGCCTTGAGATAGCAGACCTTCGCTGAATTGCCCGGAATGTCTTTCAGCACGTCCCAGGAAGAATGGTCATAGCCGGCAGAGGCGAAGGCGAGCGCTGAATTGTAGTCGCGGTAGGGGCGCAGGAGCGCTACCGCCGCCGGATAATCAAGCTGCTTCAGCGCCTCGACACCGTGCATATATGTCGTGTCGATTTCCGCAGTGTGGACCGTATCCTTGACCATTCCCTTTCGGTGGAGATGAAAGTCGAACTTTACGGTCCTCAGTTTGGGGTAAATGCGTTCCCGCACATATCCATATTCCGGCATCTTTCGCAGTCGCTGTTCTCTCAAGTCAGGGTCTGCAACCGGAAGAACCGTCTCCTGATAGAAACGCCGTGACGAGTTCGAGACAAGGCTGTCAGAGCAAATCATGGCCGTGAGTCTGCCCCAGTCTTCAGGAAGACACGATGTGCGCAGCAGAGAGTCCGCGCCATACTCGAACAGCTCCGCGATACAGTCGCGCACGGCCTCTGACCTTGCCCGGGAAAGAGATGCATTCGACTTCCAACGGCCCTCCGGAGAGCAGGCTGCAATCACAACCAGCGAGTCCAATTCGAGTTCGTCACGCTCGAACACGTCCCCTATGCACCTGCGCACCCGGGCGAGTTCCTCCGCATTGCAGCCGAGAGAAGTGTCAACAGCAGATTTCCCGACAGCAAAATCAATGAACGCCAGTGTGTTATCCCTCACGACACGCTCACGTATCACCATTCTGTAATGCGGCGAGTCGTCGGCAAGGGATGACAGGGAGCTTATGTAGAACTCAAGGCTGTCAGGAGACGGAAAGTCACAGATGTATTCACCGAAACGCCAGACACTTCCAGTCATGTTCACGACAACTTTCTTCAGCTGCGGAAGGGAACGGAATGACTGTGTGTAGCGGTATATGAAGTCTCCGTTCGATGCGCGGAGGACAGTGTCAAGGCGAAGTCCGGACGAATCTATGGGAGACTTCACATACTTGCGGAACATCTTGTCGCGGTTACGCTTTTTCCTGTCGTTGATATAATGTTTCAGTGTCTTGGAATAATGGGCCACAGCATCTCGTTGCGTCACGCCGAACAAGTTCTCCGCATCAGGAGCCGGGACGATGGACGAGTCTCTTCTCATCGCGTATGTCTCGGGGTAGTATCTTGCGATAAACAGTTCAAGCTGGCGCATCATTATAAGATCAGTCGTGTCAGTGACTATCGAAGCAAGGAATTCACGATAGCGCTGGTAGCCGCGCAGTTGGCGGTCTCGGTAGCCGGCACCCGTGACATTGACGGTCTCCAGACAACGATGCTCGCCGGCAATCTCCATAACCGGAGAGAACCTCAGCTGCCAGTCCGAGTCAAGAAGCGCCGCCGGCACCATGAGGTCGAAACTGATGCTTACGTTTCCAAGTCTCTCGGGAACATGATTGAACCGTGCCACGACCTTCGATGCGGAAATAATGTCCGTTGCGACCATCTCGCCGGTTTCGTCATCCCTTATCGCGTTCATTATCAACGGCTCTCCCGCTTCCCTTTCAGACTCCCTTGAAACCGTAGGATTCTGCTCCAGAGTGTCAGGTCCGGTGGCGGACCGGCCAGGGATGCTGATGTCTGCCACCACACCCCGCTCAAACAGCGTCCGTGCCTTTCGTGCCGGAGAACACGACAGAGCAAGCACAACGGAAGCCACGAGCGCAGCCACAGACAGCCCAAGCCAGCCTATACACATCTTATTCATCTTGAGATATTTTTCAGAACACATAGACAAGAGCTATCATCACATCGTCCGGAAGTATAAACATCTTGTTTCCCTCCCCTACGGTGATTCCGCAGACAGGGCACGAGTAGCTCCGGTAGCTGCCGCCCCCGCCCCACATGCCAAGTCCGAACTCGATGTTGAAATGCGGGAATATCATGTAGGAATAGCCGGCATACATCCCTACTCCGTAGCGGTTTCCCTCCTCGGAACCGTCCGAGAACACGCCACCGGAGCTGTATTCCTGAAAACGCAGCTTGCTCCCGAACCACCAACCGGTGTTTATGTGCCAGAGCCAATAGCGTGCGCCGACAGAATATGACTGCTGCCGGTTGAAGAACACGCCTCTCCGCTCGGACTCGAACTTGAACGGGTTGCAGCGCACGCCTGCCCCTACAGACCAGTTCCTGGCCACACCGTATGACACGTCAAGATTGAGCGTGCCGAGGTTGGCATATTCCATCAGGTTAGTCGATATGTTGAAGCGCTGTGCCGGAGCCGCAAGAGAAGTTAATGCAGAGAGCAGGACAGCCGCGGCGGCACAACGAAAGACTTGTCCGACAGTGATGTTCATAGCGTTATTCCTTTGAATATCTGGAGAATGCCTGTTCTATCACCGCGCGTTTGTCAGGGCGGGCCTTTATCAGGGATGTCTTGAATGCCGCGAGCGATGCCGTACCACCGTCAAGAGCCTTGAATATATCCCCACGGCTAACTCCGCGCTCTCCTATGTATTTCAGAATCTGAGGCCTGAACCATTCATATTCACCCGAGTCGGACAGTTTTCCGCCATAGCGGTCCTTTTCCATCACACACTGAAGATAGTAGGCCCACATCTCACCCACCTCACAGTATCCGGCGCCGTCCTCCTTCCCTGAGCCGTATGCCGTGCCGCTCGACACGAAAGAAGTAAGGATGTATTCGACATATTTGTTCCAATAGTCGTTTCCGACCTTGGCATAATGGCTTGCATGGGCAAGTTCGTGATTCACTGTGTTATATATGGATTTATAATCGTTCTTTCCCGACATGCCGAGAGTAATGTCCGGAGCAAACAGCTTGACCAAAAGCGCATACGGCCCGAGGAATCCGGCGATGAGAGGATGGCTGACCACAGCCCCCTGATGAATCATCGGGGTGCTGCTCGGCTCAAGCTTAGACAGAAGCCATATCCGCAGATCCTTCGGCGGTTCGCCTATGTTCATATCCTTTTTGTCGCAACGCCCTATGTAGTCGTAGACCGCATTGTTCACGACACACCTTCTGAACAGTTTTTCATCAGAATCCCTGGTGATGGTCATGCTTATGCCGTCAGGTTCAGCCTTGCCGAGAGTGGACACGGATGCGGGAACAAGTATCAGATTGAGACCCAAGGCAAAGTTTCTCTCGTTCTTGAACACTATTCGGTAGCGAATCTTTGAAGAGAACTCCTTGTTCATCGTGTAGTAGCCGTCCCTGTCCGTATAGGCAGTCGCAAATTTCACGAAGGCATTGCAGCTGACCATCACACCCGAAACGCCGAAAGGCTTGCCTCCGTTGGCGGCGTCGTCCACAATCGTCAGTCTCCCGGACGGAGTGACACGGCCTCCCCTGGTGAGAGTCCCGGCTTCCGCGAGCAGACTTCCGTTGCCCGTCAGCTCGTAGGACTTGCGCTCCACCTCAGTCCAGTCGATTTCATCCGCAGCCTTCGTCGAGGAATCATGAGATGCTATGTAGCATTCATGCAAAATCTGGTACTTCACTTCCGGAAAGCTGAAGTCCTTCGGCACCACAGCATACTGCCAGGTGATGTTCTCCTCTTCAACGGAAGGGTCATGGTACCAGTCACCTTCCTTCACAATCTCATAATCAACCGGATGGTCAAGAAGTTCGATGCCTAATGACTTCAAGAAGTCAAATTCCTCCTGATTGGCAGGAAGGAAGCGGACATAATAGTCAGTGGTCTCTACATTGACGCGGTCTGCCTTTGTTGGGTAGAGGGCAGCGAGTGCCCTGGTCACATTTTCGGTTTTGTACGGGTCATCCAGCTGACGCCCGAGGACTATGGCATCATGGGACAGGTCATCACCATATCGGCCGGCGGAGCTGTCGCCGGTCCCGAGGTCAACTCTTTCGCAGGACAAGAATGTCACAGCAGCCCCGAAAAATAAAAGAAAGCGTTTCATAGCATGTCGTTTTTTAAATTTCGGGGCAAATCTAAATGCAATTAGCCGTTGAATGAAATATTCAGCGGCTAATCTTCAAAAACGGCTACTGACACGCGCCAGCAGCCGTTTTTTATATCGATTTTTACAAAAGTTTGCGCTAACTTTCAGTTAAAAGTACGCAATTGTTTTCTGCTGCGCAACGGACAAAATGCTGTTTGCAACGCGGCTGACGCCAAATCTGAACAGGTCTTTGTTGAGCCATTCCTTGCCAAGAGCCGCTGACACTATCAAATAATAACAAATAGCGTCTTTTGCTGAAGAAACTCCGCCCGCCGGCTTGAATCCTATCTTTTTTCCGGTCTTCTCATAGAACTTTGCGATGCACTGGCACATCACGAAAGCCGCCATAGGAGTCGCGTTCACCTCCACCTTTCCGGTAGACGTCTTTATGAAGTCGGCACCGGCCTCCATTGCGAGAAACGAGGCATTGGCAATGTTCTCGGCAGAGACGAGCAGTCCTGTCTCGAGGATGACCTTCAGATGCACATTACGACCCTGCTTTGCCGCAACTTCGTCAATGCACTTTCTCACGGCACGTATCTCCTCGGATGCCTTTTCATAGTCGCCAGCAAGGAAATAATTGAGTGCCAGCACGATATCCACCTCGTCAGCGCCATTCTCAACAGCCTTGGCACATTCGAGAAGCTTCACGTCAAGAAAACTCTGCGATGACGGAAAGCATGCTGACACCACAGTTATGTGGAAGTCTCCCTTCCGTGTATCGCGCACAGTGGACGCGAAATTAGGGTACACGCAGACTGATGCCGGATATGGCCATCCAGGGTAGTCTGCCGGGAAGGCGTTGACCTTCTCCACGAGCGCCGCGATTGAAGCTTCAGTGTCATTTGTCTTCAGAGATGTGAGGTCAAGCATGGAGAAACATGCCTTGAGGACGTCCTCTGTCATGAATCCGTCAACATTCGCGGAAATATTGGCGATAGCCCCGTCAATTTCCGACGTCTTCGGATAATATCCGTATTTTTCGAGATAGTTTACCATTATATTTTAGTTTATGAGTTTTTTCTTTTATTGAGCGTTATATAAGATGCGCAGTTGCATGCAGATGTTTCAGGCCTTTACTTGAATGGTGAATCCTTCATCGACGAGAGGTTTCACAAACGAGGATATTTCGTCATAGGTATATTTGCGGAGAGATTTCTGCGGAGTCTCACGATCTATGGAATAGGCCATGATTTCACGAGGGTGGAGTTTACGGACAATATCCATCCACTTGCCGAGGATCTCCGGAGAGGCCGAGTCGAAGACATCGGAACGCAGGAACATAGTCTGGAGAATGAAATTGCCGTCGAACGCACGAAGATTGTCCACGACAGTCTGCACATTATATATGCAGGACGGTTTGTTTATACACTCAGCCAGTTCGTCTGTCGGAGCATCTATCTTCATCACCGGATTATCAACCTTTTTCAGCGCGGCAAGAACCGCAGGCTTTCCGCAGGTCGTAGCGTTCGAGAGCACGGTGACTTTCGCCTCGGGAACGAACTTATCCCGAAGAGCAAGTGTAACGTCAACTATTTCAGAGAAATGAGGATTCAGAGTCGGCTCGCCGTTGCCGGAAAACGTTATGGAATCCAAAGGAGTTCCGTCCTTCGCAATTTTCTCCAAAGCGACACGCAATGCAGACTCACAATCCTTCGCGGACGGGAACACTCCATCGGATATGCCGTCTCTATTCCAACCGCATTCACAGTAGATGCAGTCGAAATTGCACAACTTGCCGACAGCCGGAAGTATATTCACTCCAAGCGAAGAGCCGAGACGTCGGCTGTGTATCGGTCCATATACTATATTGTCGAAATGCAGCATCACTTAATCTTTATCAATGTGTCACGCGTTGGAACAAGTATTCTTCTCTTTACACTGCTGAAGGAGGGCTGTCCGTCAACAGATCTGCTCTCCGGAATCAGGTCAGTTTTCACCGAAACAGTCCCGCTTTCCTTCCCGGTCACTTCTGACTTCGTCCCATCAATGGCTGTATTTTGCGGATTATTCTTCTCCGGGAGAGTGTCCGTCAAAACGGTGAGGCTGTCGGCCACCACGGCAAGCGAATCTCTCCTGATGACCATTGCAGGACCATCGTAGGTAGTGTCACTTGTCTGCACGAAACGGAAATCCACAAACCCGAGAGAATCGAGCACTGTGACAAGGCTGTCGGACGGAGCAGTCCGGACCATGGAGTTCATAAGCGAATCCACGTTCAGATGAATGAGATTCCTCAGCGAATCCAGCCGCCTGCTCTCCTTCAGGGCATCTTCCTGCGCCTTCTTCTCGACCTTAAGCTCAGTCAGACGGGAGCCGAGAATCTCGGAAGTCCTGCGCAGAATCCTTGAATAACGGGTCGGATCCTTCATGTAGACGTTCACGCTGTTCAGGTAGTCGTCGTAGGTGTAGCCATATTTATCAAGCACAGGCGCATACACCAACGAAGTGTCAGCCTCACGTCTCAGCGAGCGGTTTTCATCAAGCCACTGATCCAGCACGTACATCTCGGCATATATCTCCGCCATCTTCTCCCTCGGGATGACACGCTCCTTCTTCCCGCAGGAAGCGAGCGAAAGCCCGACGGCAAGCGCCAGAACAACAAGATATGCAGGAAACCTCTTCACCGCAGACTATCTCAACGTCGCGCCGTTCTCGTTCTGGAACGAAGACAGCAGTTTCTGCATGATTCTCTCGACATCAGCATCAGTGAGGGTCTTGTCAAGATCCTGAAGTACAAAGCTCAGCGCATACTGTTTCTTGCCCTGAGGAATCTTGTCGCCCTTATAGACATCGAAGAGAGAAACGCTCTTCAAAATCTTCTTGCCGGCCTTGTAGGCTGTTCGGCGAAGATCGGCAAAACTTACACCCTCATCGAGCAGAAGCGCGAGGTCGCGGCGAACCTCCGGATACTTAGGAAGTTCCTTATAGCTAATCTTGTCCCGTTTCACAAGTTCAAAGAGTGCCTGCCAGTTGATTTCGGCCGCGAACACCGGTTGCCTTATGCCCGCCTTACGGAGAAGCGGCTGTGCCACAACACCGAGAACGGCGAGCTGACGGTGGCTGCCAGGAAGAAGATATGTCTGTCCGTCAGAGAAGATGTCGGCAGGCGCCTCGGACGTCTCCATTTGGTAGAGATCCGCTCCAAAGCGCTTCAAAAGCGCTTCCACATAACCCTTAAGCTGGAAGAAGCTGCCCTTTCCGGCATCGGTACGCCACGATTTTTCCGGAGCCCCGGAAATGAACATCGCGTAGCACTGATGCTCGTCAATATCGTCCAGAGACGGGGTTTCGGTGATGTTCTTCAGAGAATAGACAGAGCCATATTCAAAGATGCGAAGATTCGTCATCTGGCGGTTTATATTGTAGGCAATCACCTCCAGACCGTTGAGTATCAGCGTTTGGCGCATCACGTTAAGGTCAGAGCTGAGCGGATTGAGCACACGGACACAACGTTCCTCAGGGAAAGTCGTGAGCCTTGAATAATACTCGCCCTTCGTAAGCGAATTGTTCATCGTCTCAACGAAACCGTTGGCTGCGAGCCAGTCAGAAATGGTGTTGCGGACAAGCTCCGGCTCAGGCTTCTCCCCAGGGTTTACAGACATCCGCATAGCCTTGGGAAGCTCCACGTTGTTATATCCGTAGATTCGGAGGATCTCCTCCACGACGTCGCATTCCCTATAGACGTCTATCATATACGTAGGCACGCCAACGAGCGCCCCGTTTTCTCTTTTCTCAATGAACTCGTAATTGAGATCCTCAAGTATCTCCTCAATCGTGCCACTACCTATCTTCTTGCCAATGAAGCTCTCAATGCGGCTGTAGTCCAATTCCACCTGCTTGCGGGCGAACTGCGCTGACTCCACACGCCGGATCTTTCCGTCAAGATGCGCTCCGGTGAGCTCCTGAAGGAGGAGCACGGCCCTCTTGGCGGCATATTCAAGGGCGAGAGGATCGCATCCGCGCTCATAGCGGAACGACGCATCGGTCTTTAGGGTATGGCGTTTCGAGGTTTTCCTGATTGTCACCGGATTGAAGTATGCAATTTCGAGGAATATGTCCTTCGTCGTCTCCGAAATTCCTGAATCCGCACCGCCGAACACACCCGCGAGGCACATGGCTCCCTTCTCATCCGCAATCACGAGATCTGCAGGATTGAGTTCACGCTCAACGCCGTCAAGCGTGACGAGTTTCTCGCCAGCCTCTGCGTCACGGACAATCACCTTGCCTCCAGAAATCTTGTCGGCGTCAAAAGTATGGAGCGGCTGTCCGAGTTCCATGAGTATGAAATTGCTGACATCCACAACGTTGTCAATCGGGCGGAGTCCGACGGAGAGGAGTTTTTTCTGAAGCCACTCCGGCGACGGGCCCACTTTTGCACCACGCAGCGTCGCGCCGAAATACCTCGGTGCATCAGTCTTCGCGACGACCTCGACAGGGATTGAACCTTCTTCTGATACCGGTTCGGTGAATGCGGATACGTCCGGAATGCAGAGTTCACATGGTATATTGTTGTGCTTCAGATATGCGTAGAGGTCACGGGCGACACCGATGTGCGATGCAGCGTCGACACGGTTGGCCGTAAGTCCGATTTCTATGACAGTGTCGGTAGCGAGATGAAGATAATCCTTGGCAGGAGTTCCCGGGACTGCCGCAGGGTCAAGAATCATGATGCCGTCGTGTGACTCTCCGATTCCGAGTTCATCCTCAGCGCAGAGCATTCCGAAAGACTCCACGCCGCGAATCTTTGACTTCTTTATCTTGAAATCTTCACCGAGAACTGTTCCGATGGTGGCAAGGAGTACCTTCTCTCCAGCAGCCACATTCGGAGCTCCACAGACAACCTGAAGGAGTTCCGGACCACCGGCATTCACCTTCGTTATATGAAGATGGTCGGAATCCGGATGCTCGACGCACTCGACAACTTCCGCCACAACAACTCCCGCAAGCCCTCCGGGGATTTCCTCCACAGTCTCAACGGAATCAACTTCAAGTCCGATGGAAGTAAGCGCTGCAGCAACCTCTTCCGGTGAAAGACTGCACTTGATGTAATCCTTCAGCCAATTATACGAAACAGTCATATCAGTTTATTTTTTCATTTTTTTATCCTCTGCCGGCTCACTTTATCGATGATATGTCGAACAGCGACTCCGCAAATTCCTTTCTGTCAAACAGTTTCAAGTCATCAACCCCCTCACCGATTCCGATATACTTAAGCGGGACCCCGAGCTGATCGACGATACCGACCACGACTCCGCCCTTCGCCGAGCCGTCCAACTTTGTCAACGCCAGGGCAGTGACCTTCGTTGCACGGGAGAATTCCTTTGCCTGCTGGAAAGCATTCTGGCCGGTGGAGGCGTCAAGCACAAGCAGGACCTCATGAGGAGCATCCGGAACAACCTTTGAAATCACGTTGCGGATCTTGGTCAGCTCGTTCATCAGGTCAATTCTGTTGTGAAGACGTCCGGCAGTGTCAATTATCACGGCATCGGCAAACTTTGCCACGGCCGACTTCACCGCGTCGTAGGCAACCGAAGCCGGATCCGAGCCCATCTCCTGACGCACGATGTCAACCCCAGCCCGCTGCGACCAAATCACAAGCTGGTCAACGGCAGCGGCCCTGAACGTATCCGCGGCCCCGAGCACGACCTTTTTCCCGGAAGCAGCGAGTTTAGCGGCAATCTTTCCTATTGTGGTGGTTTTGCCGACACCGTTCACACCCACGACGAGAATGACATACGGCTTCTTGGTTGTGTCTATCATCCGCTCGAGATCCGGGCGTCCGTCAGAAACAGGTGCCCCGTCAACGTCAAGAAGCTTGGAAATCTCATCCCTAAGCATCTCTGTAAGCTCTTCAAGGGAAACATACCTGTCCCGGCTGACACGCTCCTCAAGGTTGTCGATAATCTTCAAGGTTGTGTCTACGCCCATATCCGTCTCCACCAGAGCCTCCTCCATGGCGTCCAGTATGCCGTCGTCAACGCGGGACTTTCCGACTATAGCCCTCGAAAGCTTGTCGAAGAAACTCCTATTCGTGTTCTTTACTCCCTTGTCAAAAATGCCCATAAGCCTGATGATTCGTTTTCAAACTTGCAAATATAATGAATTTACGACATATGGTCAAGTTGGCGCGAGGGTTAGAGACAAAAGTTCGCGACAAAGCCAAATGATCAAAAAAGGTCCTGGGGTTTTCGCCCAGGACCTAACACCAATCTTGAAAAATCGCAGAAAGGGCACAGAAACCACCCTTTATACGGTTTTCATTTATTTCTTAGAGAAAAATTCCTTAACCTGAGAATCCTCAACGAGAAGTTCGTTGAAAGCATAAGCGCCAGTCTTCGGAGACTTGTCCATACGGATGCACTTAACCATTTTCTTACCGCCTTTGCCGGCAGCGAAGGTTGCGACCGATTTCTTTGCCATAGTTTAATCCTCCTTCGTTATTTAATCTCACGGTGAAGCGTAACTTTCTTGAGGAAAGGATTGTACTTCATCCTCTCAAGACGCTGAGTCGTGTTCTTCTTGTTCTTTGTAGTAATGTATCTTGAGATACCCGGTACACCGCTTTCTCTCTGCTCTGTGCACTCAAGGATGACTTGCACCCTGTTACCTTTAGCTTTCTTTGCCATAATTCAAAAAACAATTAAACAAGGTTAATAAATCCTTTCTTCTGAGCTTCTCTGATAGTAGCGTCGAGACCATTCTTCTCGATATGCCTCATACCCTTGCAGGACACCTTGAGGGTGACGAACCTCTGCTCTTCCTCTGACCAGAACTTCTTGGTCTTGAGGTTCAGGGCGAACACGCGCTTAGTGCGCAGTTTGGAGTGAGCGACATTATTGCCGACCATTCTCTTTCTTCCTGTAACTTGACAAACCTTTGCCATTTTATATACTTTTTAATATTATCAAATTTTTGCGGGCTGCAAATATCGTGTAAAAAATGCTAAATTGCAAGTGTTTAGACGATTTTGAAGAATCTCCGCCATCTAATGTTTCCCGGAAACTTCCTGTTTCCGTCGATTGAGAGCCATATAAGCGCAGGCTTTCCGACTATGTGGTCTTCGGGAACGAATCCCCAATAACGCGAGTCGAGAGAGTTGTGCCTGTTGTCTCCCATCATAAAGTAATAATCCTGTCGGAAAGTATATTCCGTAACCGTTTCTCCGTTGATCCTTATCGTCCCGTCGTCTTCCACAGAGAGTTCATTTCCCTCATACGAGGTGATGATCCTTTCATAAAGAGGGAGATTTTCGAGGTTCAGCTTCACCGTCACGCCTTTCTGCGGAATCCACAGCGGTCCGAAATTGTCCCTGGTCCATTCGAAGTTTTCCGAGAACGGGAAGATGGTCTTCCACGAATCCGGATAGTCCGGAGGATAGTTGTCGATGTTCGGCTCTATGGAAACGATGCTTGAGAAACTCTTGAGTTCTTTCAGCATTTCATCCGTAAGCGGCATTGCCGGGTAACCGGGGAGACTTTGATCAAACCAAAGTTCAGCCTTGTTAAGTCCGAGTCTCTCAAGACTGCGCGGATTGAGTTTCTGTCCTGTTGTTACGACCGTGTAGCTATTCTGCATACCGGGAAGAACCGGTGCCATTTCAGAATTGACGTAAACCACGCCTTCTCTGATGCTGAGAGTGTCACCTGCAACAGCAACGCACCTCTTGACATAATGGTCCTTCTTGTCGGAAGGCCGAACCTTCACAGGTCCGTAATTTCTTGTGGTGAAGTCCCTTCCATACATTCGGCAGAGCATATAATAGTCGTCTGCCGGAGCTTTGACAAGGACTGAATCACCGTTCGGAAAACCGAAAACTACGCAATCGCCTCTTTTGACACTGCCAAACCCTTTGAGTCTCTTGTATTTGCAATGAATCAGTTCGGAATAGGATTCCTTGCCGCCTATTGTGTTGTGAGTGAAAGGAATTGTCAGCGGAGTCTCGGGCATCCGGGGGCCATAAGCGAGCTTGCTCACAAAAAGGTGGTCTCCGGTGTACAGAGTACTTTCCATTGAGGATGAAGGAATCTTGAATGCCTGAAAAAAGAAAATATTGATGAACGTCACGACAATGACGGCGAAGATGATGGCGTCGAGCCAATCGAGAGCCGCATTATGTTTTTCTCCTTCCTTGTATTCTTTTTTCCAGAAAAGCCATTTGACTTTTTTGGTGACGCAGAGGTCAAAAAGGATGGCAAGGCCGAAAAGCCACCAATAATTTCCGAGCCATATCACCCACAAGATATAGAGTAAAGCCCAGAAACCGAACTTCACCCAACGGTTGTGGAAGAATTCCTTCAGGCTCATATCATCAGACTATTTTACAGAGTTGACGATTGCTTCGAAAGCCTTCGGATTATTCATGGCGAGGTCAGCAAGAACCTTGCGGTTGAGACCAATGTTCTGCTTTGCAATCTTACCCATAAACTGAGAGTAAGTCATACCGTACTGACGTGCGGCAGCGTTGATTCTCTGAATCCAAAGTGCGCGGAATTCGCGTTTCTTGTTCTTGCGGTCACGATAGGCGTAAGTCAAACCTTTCTCGTAGGTGTTCTTCGCTACCGTCCAGACATTTTTTCTTGACAGAAAGTTACCGCGGGTTCTCTTGAGAATCTTTTTGCGGCGAGCCCTTGAGGCTACTGAGTTTACCGATCTTGGCATAATTTAACTGTTTTATGGAGGCAGTGTCCAATCTTTCAGGAGCTTTTATACTGCAATCCAAGTTTAACATAATAAGTAATGATTACAATCCCAATAAAGCCTTGACTCTCTTCTGGTCCGGAGCTGCAACGAGTCCGATGTGAGTCAGATTTCTCTTCTGCTTCTTGGTCTTCTTGGTGAGGATGTGGCTCTTGAAGGCATGCTTCCTCTTGATTTTTCCCGTTCCGGTAAGCGTAAAACGCTTTTTTGAACCGGAGTTGGTCTTGATTTTTGGCATAGTTAAATCATTTAACTTGTTAATAATAATATAGTATCCTTCACGGATATTCAAACTGTTGAAGAAATCACTATTTCTTCTTTGCAATCGGTGCGATCATCATGATCATCCTCTTGCCCTCAAGCTTCGGCATCTGCTCGGCACGTCCGTACTCCTCAAGTTCCAGAGCGAAACGAAGGAGAAGTTTCTCTCCCTGCTCCGCGTAGATGATGGAGCGTCCCTTGAAGAAGACTGAAGACTTGACCTTCGAGCCTTCCTGCAGGAACTCCTGCGCATGCTTGAGCTTGAACTGGAAGTCATGCTCGTCCGTGTTCGGACCGAACCTGATTTCCTTTATGACCACCTTAGCCGCGTTGGACTTCATCTCCTTCGCCTTTTTCTTCTGCTGATAGAGATATTTCTGGTAGTCAATAATCTTGCACACCGGAGGATCCGCTTTTGCACTTATCTCCACCAGGTCAAGTTCGAGCTCATCAGCGAGTTTGAGTGCTTTTGACGTAGGGTAAATTCCCGGTTCAGGGATATTGTCCCCAACGAGTCTTACCTGCGGTACTCTGATCTCGTTATTGATTCTCAGGCTGCCTTCGTCCTTTTTCTGATTCTGAACAGGACGGCCCTGCTGTGGTCTTGGACCTTGCGGGCGCGGCTTCGGTTTAAATGGTGCTGCGATAAAATTATCCTCCTAAAAAATAAGTTGTTAATAATATTTCATGAGGTCAGGCCAGTTGTGCCTTCACCTCATTGCTTACCAATGTAATGAAGTCCTCAACTGACATTGAACCCTCGTCTTTTCCACCCTGACGGCGCACTGAAACATGTCCCTCGGCTGCTTCCTTCTCACCTACGATGACAAGGAAAGGAATCCTTTTGAGCTCTGACTCACGGATTCTCTTGCCGAGCGTCTCATTACGATCGTCTATTGAAGCGCGAATATCGGAATTATTCATCAAACTGCAAACTTTTTTTGCATAATCCGCGAATTTTTCGCTCACAGGAACGATATCCACCTGATCTGGAGTCAGCCACAGAGGAAGTTTGCCGGCCGTGTGCTCAAGAAGCACTGCCACAAAACGTTCGAGAGACCCGAATGGCGCACGATGAATCATCACCGGACGGTGTTTTTGTCCGTCAGCCCCGACATATTCGAGTCCGAAGCGCTCAGGAAGGTTGTAATCTACCTGAATCGTTCCGAGCTGCCACTTCCTTCCGATGGCGTCCTTTACCATGAAGTCGAGTTTAGGACCGTAGAATGCGGCTTCTCCGAGCTCGACGACGGTCGGAAGACCCTTTTCCTTAGAAGCCTCGATGATGGCTGACTCGGCCTTCGCCCAATTCTCGTCAGAGCCGATGTACTTGGACGGATTCTTCGGGTCACGAAGTGAAATCTGAGCGGTGTACTCTTTGAAGTTCAAGGTCTTGAACACATAGAGAATAATGTCTATGACCTTCTCGAACTCTTCCTTGAGTTGGTCCGGACGCACGAAGAGGTGGGCGTCGTCCTGAGTGAAGCAGCGGACACGGGTAAGTCCGTGAAGCTCACCGCTCTGCTCGTAGCGGTAAACGGTGCCGAACTCCGCGAAACGCAGAGGCAGGTCCTTGTATGAACGCGGGAACGATTTGAATATTTCACAGTGGTGAGGACAGTTCATCGGCTTCAATAAGAACTCTTCGCCCTCCTGTGGAGTATGGATCGGCTGGAATGAGTCCTTACCGTATTTAGCGTAGTGGCCGGAAGTCACATACAACTGCTTGCCACCGATATGCGGAGTCATCACTTGCTGGTAACCATATTTCTTCTGGATACGTTTCAGGAAGTCTTCCAGTTTCAGGCGCAACTGCGTGCCACGCGGCAACCACAACGGAAGCCCTGCTCCCACTGCCGTAGAGAACGTAAACAGCTCCAGTTCTTTGCCAATCTTACGATGGTCACGTTTCTTGGCTTCTTCCATCAATGCCAGATATTCGTCCAGCATCTTTTTCTTCGGGAAAGTGATACCATACAGACGAACCAACTGTTTACGCTTTTCGTCACCCCGCCAGTAAGCACCGGCAACACTCATTATTTTAACAGCCTTCAGATAAGAAGTGTTCGGCAAGTGCGGACCACGGCACAGGTCGGTAAACGCCCCCTGCGTATAGGTTGTGATCTTACCGTCTTCCAATTCGCTGATAAGTTCTGTTTTATATTCTTCGCCTCTGTCACCGAACATTTTCAGGGCATCTGCCTTCGAAATGTCCTGACGTTTGATTTCCTCTTTCTTCGCTACCAGTTCGAGCATTTTTGCTTCGATAGCAGGGAAATCACCTTCTTTGATTGTTGCTTCACCCGGATCCACATCATAGTAGAACCCGTTTTCAATAGCCGGTCCGATACCAAACTTGATGCCGGGATATAACTCCTGCAAAGCTTCAGCCATCAGGTGAGCGCTGGAGTGCCAGAATGCATGCTTACCTTCCTCGTCTTCCCACTTGAAAAGTTTGATGGCGGCATCCTGGTTGATCGGACGGGTCAAGTCCCAAATCTCACCATTCACGCTCGCAGCCAGAACTTCCTGTGCCAGACGGGAACTGATGCTTTCCGCAATCTGCATGGCAGTCGTTCCTTCGGCATATTCTTTTACGGAATTATCCGGAAATGTAATCTTTATCATAATCTGTTCACTATAAATTCCTAAAAATTAATCAGGATGCAAATTTAGCATTCTTTTTTTGTTAAACAGAACTTTTAGGAAAAAAGTTTCTGCTCCGCAACCTTTTATACAAAAAGAGGACCACGACAAACAACAGTATTCCTCCATAGATAAAGTATACTGGCGAACGAGCTTTCCGGCTGGATTCCATCCGGATTTCGGCAACTTTTACCTGCTGTCCGGCATATTCATCTTGTTTTCGCACCATCACTTTCCCGGTGTCGGCCAGTGCCCTCCGGTAATCCATCTGCAAAGAGGTGACAGTTTTCGGGTATTGCCTACCGGTACTGTCCGGAGCGAAATAAACAACCCGGTGCAAATTCCACACTGCCGTATCGGTCAAATGAATATCCCTTTTCCTCAAATTCGTCTCACATGAAGAAAATCGGACAGAATCCATAGAAGTCGCCACCTCCCGCCTCTGGCTTTTCCGGTTTCCCCCACACCCCGATAACAGGAATACCAGAACCAAAAGACGCAAAAGTACCTGCATCCGGTTCGTACCGGTTTTCTTTAGTGATACATGTAGAAAATTCCGCTTCCGGTAATGAATCGCCTGGTCAAATTCAAGCCCCGATTGCCGTAAAACAGCTAATAGCTCCGCCGTATCCGGCACATAGCAATCAGTAGCCTCTATTTACATAGCCTATTTCGAATGTTTATGCCAATGAAGACTCACATATTCGTTTATAACTTCTCAAATATCCTCTTCCAACGAATCGATTTCCAACCGCATTTATCCGAATCAAAGGAATACAGCACTCTATCGAACTTTCCGACGATTGCATCTTCCGAAATATAACCGAAGTAACGGCTATCGTGCGAATTATCCCGATTATCACCTTCCATAAAGTAGAACGTATGCTTTGTAATATAAAGCGAATCGCATTTGCCATTGATGAAGATACGATTCCGATATTTCGCAATAGAACTTCCTTCCCGAATAATTAAAGAGCGATAAGAATTTAGTGTTTCTTTATTAATGGCTAAAGTATCGCCTTGTGGTATAATATGGGTGATACGTTTTACCAGCCATACGCGCTCATCCATAGGGCTGTTGAACACCACAATATCTCCCAACTGTGGCTGGGTAAAACCCGGCAAGCGGAAATACTTCCAATGGTTCTGTTCATCTGCTATACGGAGCGGTCGAATCCATGTGAATACATTGAGCAACGGAATATCTGCCCAACGTTTCGGGAGTCGTCCTCCGTATGCCAACTTATTTATCCATAAACGATCTCCGCAAAGCAAAGTGGGTTCCATACTACCGGATGGAACCACACACGGCTTGCCAACCGCGATACGGATAAATACACAGACGAAAACCAGTAGAATAGTTCCTTTTAGAATTCGCATTTTATTTTTCTATCTGATATTTATTTATATCTTTATGTATGTTAAAATAACAAGATTTATTGCACATACCCTCTTTAGCTATGAAATCGGATATATATAAAGCATAGCCCGGAGCCAGCTCTTTCATGCTTGCCGTATCCTTTGTATGGCAAATAATAAGAGTATTGGTGCAATTATATGGCTGATTGCTGTTCAAGGCTTCTATCAAATGAAAATAAGTACTTATAGTAGTATCTTCAGGAATTAAAACGGCATATTCATAACTTGATTTCCAGATAGAATCCAATTCAGCAGATTGAATATATGCTTGATCCGGTTGTTTTATGGCAATTGTGTATTTTCGTGAAAAATTCCAGTTGAAATCACATCTGGTAAATATCAATCCTAACGCACAAAGGGATAGGAGTAGTAAGTTTGTTCTTT